>OJQX01000114.1_pt1 | contig 63011 bp, 52 predicted proteins | sample 1599031 | NCBI WGS metagenome assembly OJQX01 (sample SAMN03922513, study PRJEB24848) | human gut metagenome | isolation source: stool sample | host: Homo sapiens | place: Germany | collected 2010-02 | reverse complement strand
TGAGCGGCTTTGATACTTCTGGTGTTTCCAATATGTGCGGGATGTTTGAATCTTGCAGTTCTTTGGAATCATTAGATCTGAGCGGCTTTAATACTTCTGGCATTACCAATATGAGCTTTATGTTTAGATTCTGCAGTTCTTTGAAATCATTAGATTTAAGTAGTTTTAACACCTTAAATGTCACTGATATGAGTTGGATGTTTGATAAATGTCGTTCTTTAAAATCATTGGACTTGAGTAGTTTTAACATATCGAATGTTACCAACATGGATTCAATGTTTCTTGATTGTGACTCATTGGAATGTGTGTATTTGCGTAATTGTAATAAATATACAATAGAGAGGATTACTAAAGCCTTAGAAGAAGTTGGTATTGACGCAAAGGTAATTACTGTTTGATAATTATAAATTTGAATAATTTATGAAATGCCCGTATTGCGGTCAGGAACATCCTGACAATTCCAAATTTTGTTCTGAAACAGGAAAGCCATTACAATCACAAACAAAGAAATGTGAGAAGTGTGGATATGAAAATGTTCCTATTGAGGCTAAGTTTTGTCCAAGATGTGGAGCGAAATATAATATAAATCAATATTCTTGTGATGATAATAAATTGGAAACGTCTCAAGTAATTATTTCAACAATTACTGACGGTGGTTCCATAATATGTAAAGATGATAGAGAGACTAAAATATCGCTTAATCTCGGGGATAACATAATTGATGTTAATAGTTACCCTTGTTTGAAATATGGATGGAGGATTTCAAAAGATACATATAATATTGCTTCTATTGACCTTTGTAATTTTAATGCTTCACAAGTTGTAGATATGAGTCAAATGTTTTGGAACTGTTTCTTTATTGAATCTCTTAACTTTGATAAATTTATAACTTCACATGTAGAATATATGAGCTGGATGTTTAATGGATGTCGTTCTTTGAAACAATTGGATTTAGCTCGCTTTGATACTTCGCATGTGACTATGATGAATAAGATGTTTGATGGATGTAGTTCATTAGAAAGTATAAATCTAAGTGGTTTTAACACTTCTCAAGTCTTTGATATGATAAGTATGTTTGCGGATTGTAATTCATTAAAACATTTAGATTTAAGTAGTTTTAATACACAAAATGTAGATGAAATGAGATGGATGTTTCGTAATTGTTATTCTCTTGAAACATTGGATTTAAGTGGTTTTGACACATCAAATGTATTAAAAATGGAAGGCATATTTACTGGATGCAGTTCATTAAAAGAAATCATGATGAGAAATTGTAATGAATATACAATAGAAAAAATTACTAACGCTCTTGAAGAGGAAAATATTAACGGTAGGATAATTACAGATTAATTTTTTCAACAAATAAGCTATGAATCAGAACGAATTAAATCAGAAAATATCAAACCTGCAATCAGGTTTGAGTAATGCAATGAGAAAAATAGAAAATCTGGCTAATGAAGAAAAGCAGATTCCAAAAACAGATATGGATTTTGACATTGCAAAAGAAATATTGAATGATAAAGAGTATAATGTGGTTGTTTGTGGTGAAGTAAAAAAAGGTAAAAGTTCACTTATCAATGCCATAATTGGACAGAATTTATTTCCCGTAGATAGCGATATTGCCACATCTCAAGTGTTCCGTATAAGCAATAGTCAAACGGAATCATACAAACTTGTTTTTACAGATAAAACAGAAAAGGTTATTTCACGAGAGGAATTATCTAAATATGGTTCACAAGTTGATGCCAACATCAACGGAACGCAGGAATTGGGTGGAAAGTCTATTTCATATATTCAGGTTTCTTTGCCTGTTGGTTTTCTGCCTGAAGGGGTAAATATTGTGGATACCCCGGGATTAGGCTCTTTGTATAAAAGTCATGAGAAGATAACCCAAAATTATATCAGTAAAGCAGCTGCTGTGGTCTTTGTTCTAGACTATGCCAATCCGATAGTTGAACAAGAACTGATTTTTATCAACAGGATTCTTGACATTACTCCGTATATATTATTTGTAATAACAAAGACAGACCGATATGAGGAAGAAGTGCGAAACAAAATTATTACACGCAACGAGGAGATTCTGAGCGAAATCTATTCAAAGAGAAATCTGAAAGCACCGCGTATATATCCAATTTCTTCTACTAATTTGATGAAAGCCAGAACCGCAGGAAACAAAATTCTGGGAATGGCATCATACCACCAAAGCGGTTATAATGATGTGGAAAATCTGCTTATGCGTACCATATATCGTGCGGTAGGACTCTTGCGTACAGATAATGCCTTGTCTGTCTCTGTCAATTATGTAAATAAAGTCAATAAACTTGTGTCCGATATGCTTCAATCCTGTATGGATGACCAGAAAAATATTCAACAGAGACTGGAAGAAGGAAAAAAGCATTTGCAAGAGAACTTTAAGGAAGACAGCGGGGAGATTGGACGAAAACGAAATGAAATTGTACGTGAGGTAAGTGCTATCTGTAATTCCGCTTCCAATCGTGTTAACCAGATATTTTCTCAAACAGGCGAAGTCTGGAATATTGCCTTATCGAGCATTGACAATATAAGTCCTTCTGATGATGCTACAAAATTATGTAGCTCATTACCTCAGGCTATATCCAATGAAGTTGCCTCTCAATGGGATCGCATTTCCGAAGATCTCCAGACACAGGTGTATGCTTGCCTGAGTGAAATAAATGTAACTATGGATCATGTTTATTGTGAGGGTTTCAATGGCTCTTATTCTTTGAATGCACCTCAAATGACAAAAAGTGAAAAAGTAAATGTCTTTACAAGAGGATTTATGGGACTGAGTATGGGTAGTGCAATTGGTGGATTTCTTGGTTCGTTTTTTGGTCCTATAGGTACTGCTGTCGGAGCTGGTTTGGGGGCTGCATTAGGAGGAACTGCAACCGGTACAACGGCAAATATAGATTTTATCAAGTCTTCCATGAAAAAGGAAATATCAAATATGATTACGAAAATGAGGTCCGATCTTCTTGATGTTCCTGAAGGTAGTCGCTTCTCTAAAGTTGGAAACTTTGCCAATAATCTTTTGAATTCAGCAACTTCAGCCATTGATGATATGATTGACAGTAGAAAAAGACAAATTCAGGAGGAACTTGACGAACTTACCCGATGTTGTCAGATGGATATACAAACGAAACAACAAGAAAAGAATAAATGGTTGGAAGTTCAAGGAAAATGGAACAAAGAAACTGAACATTTGCGTGAACTTATATCTATACGCAAAGAAATTGTACAAATATTAAACGATTAGAATTATGGCCAAAATAGGAATAGATTTCGGAACGACAGTTTCTAAGGTTGCTTATGTTGATGATAAAGGAGAGGCACGTGCCATAGAAATAGATGGAAGTGTGAAGATACCTACAGTAGTATTTTACAGAGAAGGACAAAATGAGCCGATGGCTGTCGGTCAGCGGGCATATAATCAGTATCAGATAGCCCGGCAATTTCCACAGAACTGCTTATGGATAGCCAAAGATTTGAAACGAAATTTAAGCAGACACGGACGGCCAACTCCCAATCCTGATATAACCTATGTAAAGGCTATTTGTGATTTCTTCAAATACATAAAAAGAAATGTAGAACTTCGTGTCTTTAACCAGGAAGAAGTGACAGATGTTTGTATTACATATCCTGTTGTATTTGATCATACCAAAAAAGAACTTCTTACGCAAGCAGCTACCATGGCAGGCTTTAAAAAGGTGGTTATGCTGAAAGAACCTCTAGCTGCTGCAATGGGTTATGTAAACTATATTCAAAAAAGAAAAGACTCTTTTTTTAAGGAAGAGGAAGGTAATATTCTTATATTTGACTTTGGCGGTGGAACATTAGATTTATCATTTGTAGAAGAAAGATATAGTGGTTTTCTTTGTTCCATACAGCCCTGTGGTGATGATAATTGTGGTGGAGAGAATATTGACCGACAGATCTATCAGGAATGGGATAAGCTTTGTCTGTCAGAAAGAGGACATCATATTTGTAATGATGCGGCTGCCATTGACATAACGTTTCTGAAAACAGACTGCAAGGATAATAAAGAACTTTTGTCGGATCATTTTCGTGATGATATCAACATTCCGTTAAGACTGGATGTAATGGCTGGAAGTGAGTTCTTGGGAATGGAGGTTACAAGAGATAAATGGGAAGCATTGATTAACCCTACTATGGAGAAGGCTTCAACTTTACTGCGTCAGATGAAACAGCGTATTATCGATAATAAGATAAATGTCAATAAAGTAGTCCTTATTGGTGGGTCAAGTAACATTTCAAGAGTAAAGACATTGATTGAAAATGAATTCATGATAACACCAGAGTTTATAGAGACACAAGATGTTGCTGTAGCCAATGGCGCAGCTTTGTTTGTTGAATATGGAGTAATGCCAATAAAATGCTATTGTGAGAGAGATGGCCGTGAATTAAATAGTACTATCAAGTTTTGTCCTGACTGCGGCACTCCAAATCATTTTTATGATATACGATGCGAAGAAATGTATGAGTAATATCAAGTTAATAAAATCATGGATATTATTGAAACAACAAGACGGATTCTGACAAAAGTCAAGGACTATATTTTGAATAGTCCTTGGCGCTCAGAATACGAGGCTGAAATTGAACGGATATTGTTGAATATTGACCAGCCTTGCGAACTGGCGGTAGTGGGCTTGGTAAAGGCTGGGAAGAGTTCTTTTATCAATGCCTTGCTTGGAGAAGATCTTGCGGTGGTAGATGTTACAGAAGCGACTGCAACAATCAACTATTTCAGGTATGGAGTGGTTAAAGATCCCGATAAACCGATAAAGGTAGTATGGAATGATGGTCGTGAAGAATGGCAAACGCGACAGTTCCTTGATTCTCTTCAGGGAAACACACAAGATGTGTTGGAGCGTGCAGCAAATATTGACCATTTGGAATATTTTCTTCCAAATGAGTTGCTGGAACACATAACTATTGTTGATACACCGGGAACAAATTCTGTGGTGAAAGAACACAGTGATAGACTCTCGGATTATCTTTCCCAGCAGAATATTCAGAAATCCAACAATATAAAGCAACGTGCAGATGCTGTTATTGTTCTTGTCGGGCATGTTCAAAAAATGGGGGATGAAGATGTGGTAAATAAGTTTACTGATGCAACCAACCCTTTTAATTTTATAGGAATCATGTCTAAAATAGACAATGAATGGGAAGGGAAAGAAGGGGGTACATTGGAGGAAGAATGCAATCAATGGAAAAGGAGATGTACAACCTATTCGGAAAGGCTCAATGACCGACTTCATTCCATACATCCGGTATCTGTACTATTGCATCAAAAAGTAGAAGAACTTTTGCAGAATGGTCGATTAATTGAAATACAATCTGCAATCAGACAGATAAGAGACAAGGATTACTATGATTTCCTGCTTAGAAGTTCTGTCGCATTCGAGAAGAAAATAGAACCGGATGAATTGGAGGCATATTATGAGTGTATAGGGCTGTCTTTAGATGCACGTAAACGACTGACAGAAGGAATACCTTTTACCGTGTTTAAGGTAATTGCTGATGAATTGTATCATCATAGCATTACGGATGCTGTCGCACATCTTAAGAAGTATGCAGGAATGGATGCGCTGAATCATATTCTGCAACAGCAGTTTTTCAATCGCTCAAGGATTATGCGTTGCTACTCCTCTTTACAAAAAGTACACTCTATTATTGCAGGTATTCTGGAAATTAAGATTCCTCTATTGAGAAAAAACGCGCCATACAAAGAAAGGATACTGCAAGAGATAGACAACTTGACATTTGATTTCTATAGAAATAAGTTGGACGGAACAGAGTTTAAGTCGCTGTTGCATCATTTCGTGAAGAATAGTATATGGACAGAACAAGAGTATAAATCACAGATTGGTACGGTTGAAACTTTAATACTGGATATTGAAAACGGTATTGCACAACTTACTGAATCAAATGAGAAGTCGGAGGGACTTCTGCTCTTGCAACAGAATCGGGACTTGTTTAAAGAAGATGAAATCAGACAACTTGAGACCATATTCGGTAGGAACAAAACGGATATTGGTATCTTGACTCGTGATGATATATGCCAGCAAAAAGTTACATGGGCTATGAAACGTGAATTTTGCAGTACAGACAGTAAAGGACTGGTTAGAAGGAAGATTATCGAACTGGCTTTAGATTTTTATGATCGTTTAATTGATAAGATATAGGCTTATGAACATAATAAAAAAATTTTTCAATACGGTATATAACGCATTGAGTAGTAGTAAAAAGAATGAGCTGCTAAATAACGATGGACAATATGATGATATGGAATCATTAACGGTTCCTGATATAAAAGATACAGATTATGGAGAACTTGAGGAAACTAAAGACGACATGATTATGCCGACTGAGCAATTAGAGATGCTTCCTCCTTTGAAAATAGATGAGGAAAGCCGTCAGGAAACTTGCGAAAAAGAGAATTCTTCTCAAGAACAACACACAACCGTATTTCACAATCACACAGATGATTTGAACATCGATGCCGATTCTTTGCTTCAGAATATATGCAATGCCATTGATTATTTTGATGACAAAGAAAAGGCTTTGTCTGCTCAACCCGGAGATAAAGTATGGGAGTTTGTAAGGACTAAACTTATAGAGAAACTTAAATTATCTGGAGTGTCGGTCATTAAGGACGAAGAAACTCTGGATTGGTTAAGGCATAAACCTATAGAGGTGATAGAAATGCCAGAGGAAGGATGCTCTATAGAAAAAACAATATATCCTGGCATTTGTTTGGGAGAAAAAGTATATCTTAGAGCTGTTGTTAAACTAAAACAGAAATGATTATGTTTATGGATAATTTTGATTTTAATGATATGGGGGATATGGATGTTCATGATGTTCCTGATTCATTCGATTATGATACAAATATTGAAGGTGCTTCTCTGCTGGAGTTTGATGCTGATAATATCTCTGGACCTGATGAATTTTTCGAAATAGATAATAATGACGAACCATTTTTGTTATCAGATTTTGAAACGGGAACTGATTTACAGTTGGATTTATCTAATGATGCTGAGAATATACCCATAGATAGTCCTGCTCCGTTAGAGTTTGAACCGGAACATAATAGCCCGTCTTTTATGGGTAGAGATACATTACCACCGGATGCCAATTCAGACGGATACATACCGGATGGCAAAGTTACCTTGACATCTACAGTTGGGGATGTGCCTGAAACTTTCAAGATGTATGCAAAGGATGGTCATAGTTATGCTCTCCATAATGGCCATTATTATAGAATTGACGGTTCTGGGACAGTTACAATTAATGGAATTAAGTACGATAAAATATAACAATTTATGAAATGTCCGCATTGTGGTCAGGAACATCATGACGATTTTCTATTATGTCCATATACAGGGAAATCACTTAAACAACAGACAAAAGTTTGTGGAAATCCCGATTGTCAATATCCCAATGTACCTATAGAGGCTAAATATTGTCCGAGATGTGGGTGGGAATTCTCTCAAAGAAATAATAGTGAAAGAGAAGAAAGCCATGTTATCCCTCATAATAATCATTGTTTTGATAATATAGGACAATTCAATGAAGGAATAGCAGTAATAGTTAATAATGGGAAATATGGTCTGATTTCTAAAAGTGGAGAAATAATTCTTGATTGTATTTACAAGAAAACCCTCCCTTTATCAGAAGGATTAAGTGCTGTAGAAAATGAACATGAAGAATGGTTCTTTGTTAATTGTCAAGGAGATATTGTTTTATTATTAGATAAATCCTATTATGTAACAGCAGAGACGGGATTTCGTTGCGGTTTATGTGCAGTTATGAAATGGGATAATTTAACAGAACAATATCTATATGGATTTATTGATAAAAATGGATATGAAGTTATTAAATGTCAATATTCATGGGTTAACGATTTTAATCAAAAAACAGAATTAGCCGTAGTCGAACTTGAAGAGCATGGACAATTTATTATAAATAAATTAGGGGAAAAACAGACAGATTTCTTTTCTTCAGTAGAAATAGTTGATGATTTTCTGATTATGCATGATTATCCTAATACAAATATAATCGAAAATCGTATTACTGGGGAACGTATATATTTACCCAAAGTAAGCTCATCCAATTTAATGTTGGGAATTGGTGAAGGATTGTGCTCATATGTTGTTAATAATAAACTTGTATGCTTTGACATTGGATGTCCAAACATGCGTTATTCTTTTAAAGAGCCAATAGATTCTTTCTATTCTCATTTTTCTAACGGCTTACTCGCTGTAAGGGCATGTGGAAATGGTGCAGGATTTGTTGATTCAAAGTGCAATATTATCATTCCTTTAATATATCGTAATGTTAAAGATTTTACCTGTGGACTTGCAGCTGTGCAATCGCAGGATACATTAAAATGGGGCTATATCAATATAAAAGGAGAACTGGTCATTGATTTTAAATATGATGAAGCTACTCAATTTTATGATGATGTAGCTTCTGTAAAATATGAAGGGCACCAAATAGTTATTGATATTTCGGATACGGTAATTTTTAGTTAAATAAACCTTGGCGTAGATTCAATTTAACCCTTGGGTGTTACGCTATAAAATACTATTATGTTTTATGAAATGTCCACATTGTAGTCAGGAACATCCTGACGATTTTCTATTATGTCCATATACAGGAAAACCACTTAAACCACAGACAAAAGTTTGTGAAAATCCCGATTGTCAATATCCCAATGTACCTATAGAAGCTAAGTTTTGTCCGAGGTGCGGTTTCAAATTATTCATTGAAGAAAATGGAGAAGAAATTTGTGAATCATTCCAGAATAATGAATCAATACTATTTATCACATATCAAGATATTGATGATGAGGAGGATTCTGAAACTTTTAAATATGTTCAAATCTTTAATGAAACTCAAAAAACTCCTATTTTTAGAAAAGTGCTTAAGGTTTGGGATTATTATTGTGGGTATCCTTTAATTTACCAAATTGATGGGCATGATTATTTGTTTATTAATTCAATTTTTAATGATGCCAAATACGAAATAAGTATTTTAGGTATAAATAATCATTTTACAGAGAAATATAATTTGTGCTTTAAAGAGAGCAAATGTGACTTTTTACTTAAAAAAAGTAAAGGCGATAAGTTTGGACGATACCATGATGTTATAAATAGACACACTAAAAAAACGATATGCTCAGGAGTATTATCAGAAGGAAATGATATAGAAAAACTCAGAGATGGTTGGCATCAAATTGTAAATTATCCAAATGAGGATTGTACAAATCTGAGGTACATATTGTTTAATGATGAAAAAGTTATCCAACTGGATACAGATGAATTTGTTCTTTCTGATAGTTGGTTCACCGATAATGGCTTTTTAGAGGATTATTATATTAATGAAAACAGAATTATAACAGGGGTTTTGCGTGAGGATGAGGATGCTTCTTATCCGATGTGGCACGAAAATCTTACGTTAATTAGAATTCGTGATTATAATGGTTGTGTTATTAAAGAACTAAGTCCTGAATGTATTGTAAAATCTCCATTTCGACATGGGAAAGCTGCATTTTTGTTATCTAATGGGAATGTCGGTTTTATCAAATTGACAGGAGAGATCGAAATGATTCCCAATACGACACTTTTATGTGAAGATGTTTATGATAATGCTGTTAGTTTGTTTTTTATATCCAACGAGAATTTAGCTATTAATGATATAGATGAATCAGAGAAATATGCTGTAATAGTAAATGTTAAAGGCGAGGTTATATTTGACGATGTTTATCGTTTGGAATTTCTGACAGAAAAATATGTTAAGTATACAGATAGAACGCATTTTATGGATGGAGTGATTGATAATAATGGTAATATCATTTTGAGAGCATTGTATAAACATATTCAAGTATTACAATAGTTTTGTATATAATGATTCTCAAAATTTCTGTTAATCAGATATTAACCAGAAATGAGAATCATGATATGTGTAATGAGAATGTAAGATGTAATACAAAAGAAACTATGAGTGAAGAAATACAAAAGTCTTATCATAACATCATTCGTCAGATGATAACGGATGAAAATGAGATTAGAAATCAACGTACCAATTGGTTCCTTGTTATTCAAGGATTTTTAGTGGCTGGATGTTGCGAATTATATGCTAATAAATGTCAATGTAATAACGACCTAATATTAATAATATCTTCTATTGGATTTTTAACCTCATTATCTTTGGTATATGCATCATGGCGAAGTGAAAAATCTATTAAAATGCTCCTTGCTGTTTGGGATATCTTTATAAGAGAAGCTGATAAAAGATACAAAGATTTTCCTCCGGTTATAGCATTGACTTCTGGTATTATAAATAAATACAAAGATGATAAGAATAAGAAATTTACTGATAATGACAAACGTGAGTTAGAAATATATTACCTTATGTACTATAAAAAAACAAATATAAAGCGAAAATGGGATTCTTTTTTAAATAAATTGGATTTTTTATTACCATTTATTAGTATACCTGTAATTTTTATTATAGCTTGGGTTGCTGTATTTTTTATTATTATATTAAAAGATTTACCATGCAAATAAATAGAATCGAACCTTCTTATTGGTTTAACAATTTAAATGAAAACAATCTTCAATTATTGATATATGGATATGATTTGAATTGTGCAAATGTACAAACTACAATTCCTCATAATTCGCTTTCAATGATAGAAGGACTAAAAGGCAAATATTTGTTTTTAGATCTTTCACTTAAAAATAATATCAATGCGGGATTATACGACATAACTATTATTTCAAAAAATGAAAAAATAAGCATACCTTATGAAATCAAAAACAAGAGAAGTTGGAATAAACAGTGTAAAGCTACTATTTCCAATGAAGATGTCGTGTATTTGTTGATGCCAGACAGATTCGCAAAAGAAGAGCTGTCTGAACAAAATTTGCAAAATGGAAATGCTCCAAGCAAAAGGCATGGAGGGAGTATTCGTGGAATAATAAGTAATCTATCGTATCTTTATGATTTGGGAGTGACAGCATTGTGGCTGACTCCGGTATTCAAAAATAGTGAATATCACGGTTATTCAATCACAGATTTTTATGAGATAGAACCATGTTTAGGCTTTTTAGAGGATTATCAAAATCTTGTTAAACAGGCGCATGAACATGGTATAAAAATAATAATGGATGTTATTTTTAATCATTGTAGTATTAAGCATCCATGGTTGAAAAATCCCCCTTTGGACAATTGCTTTAATGGACAAGAGGGACAAGTAATAAAGAAAACAAATTATAAAGTTACTACTATTTTTGATCCATACGCTTCTCAGTCTGATAGAGATTATACTGTCAAGGGATGGTTTACGGAAGAAATGCCTGATTTGAATATAGAAAATGATTTTGTTTTCAAATATTTGACTCAGATGACAATTTGGTGGATAGAAACGACCGGTATTGATGCGATAAGAATGGATACCTATCTGTATTCAGACTTTGAAAAAATGATTGAATGGCAGAATATTATCACTAAGGAATACCCGGGATTTTCTGTGATAGCGGAAACATGGGTTCCAGAAGCGGCTTATACAGCAAAGATACAAAATGAAGCTTATAAAAGACTTAATAGCGATACGTCTTTAATCGTGATGGATTTTGCATTTCAGAAAAGAATAGAGTCTTGTTTTGATCGGGTAAAATGTTATGATAAAGAAGGGCAGATATATAATCATTTTGTATATGATTATCTTTATAATTGTCCCAAAGAGACTTTGGCCTTTTTAGATAATCACGATTTGCCACGTTGGTATTCGCAAATCAAAAATAAAGCCAAGTTAAAACAGGCTTTAGCTATACTATTGACTGTACCAAGGATTCCGCAAATTTACTATGGAACCGAGTTCTTATTTAGTAGTGATGGAAATGGATATGGTGACGGGAATTATAGAATAGATGCTTTTGAAGCATTATTGTCTCCTGAAAAGTTTGTGAGATATGAAATAGCTCGATATCTGAAGATTATTCTCAATTGGAGGAAAAAATCAAAGGCTATATCTATTGGAACTATGAAGCATTTCATTCCACAAGATGGTGTTTACGTTTATTTTCGATCGTATAAAGATGAAAAAGTAATGATTCTTGCAAATTGTACTTCCAAAACTTCAGCAATTGATTTATCCTTGTATAAGGAAGAAATAAAAGATTATAATTACGGAACAGATGTAATATCTAATAAACAAATATATTTGACAAACTCCACATTGACAATGAAGAAAAATGCAATATTCATTTTAGAACTTCAAAAGTGATGTTTGAGACCCAATAAATGAATATAAGTCCAATAGTTACTCTGGTTAAACTATTGGACTTATATCAGATTTAAAGTAAATCATCAAATATTAATGGGGAACTATCCAGATCAGAAGAGTTGTCAGGATTTATATCATCACTGGTAGTATCAATGCTGTCATTTATATCTAAAGAAACATCGTTAGTGTCGGAATAGAAAGAATCGTCTGCACACGTTGAAACATCAGGTGTATCATCAATATGGAACATGTTAAAGTCTACTGAATTATCCGTTAGATTCGGCAAATCAAATTCCAGATTTGCTATTTCATCTGGAATATTTTCAAGTGTAGTGTCAATCATATTGGATGTATCCAGTATAGCCTTTAAGTCTTCATCATGTTCAATATTGGATGAAATGTTTTGCATTTCATCTTGAGGTAAATTCCCATCCAAAAAGGCTGCAAATTTTTCAATGCTGATTGAAGGATTAAAATGTTTATCCATTTTTTACCTCCTTTCTCCAAACTCGAATGTATTGTTCTTTTGCCAATTTATGTTTATTATAATAATTTTCCATACTCATTCCCAAAATTTCAGCAGTTTCTTCATTCGTTTTTTGCTCTAAATAGCGTATGCGTATCAGATTTCTATATCTGGCATTCGACATTAAGCTTAGAATTTTCTCTGCATCCATTCTATCAATGGAATTGAGGTCTATATTACAAGAGCCAATGTTAGATAAAAAACTATCATGGTTCATAAACTCTGAGTCATTATTATTGCATATAGATTCTATAATAGGTGGTTTCCTTTCATACTTTGCATAACAATAATATAGACATGCTGATTTTAACCATGATGCCAATGTACTTTCTCCTTTAAAATTCTCCAATTGACATCTTCCTGTACGTTTACTTGGTGAAAGAACTAAAATATATATTTCATCAATAAACTCCTTACAGGTAACACAATCCGTATAATATTTATCGTAAATTGATTTAAAAAGAGGATAACACTTGACATAAAAGAACTTTTTCGTGATAAGATTATCACGATTAATCAAAGCTCTAGCAATTTGAATGTCTTCTGTAAAAATTTTCACTTCTATCTTGAATGAATTATTGTTTTTTACTCAATCATTGTAAGTTACTCAAAGATATCTTTGTGAGTATTCATTGCAAAGGTAATATTTTATTCGTCAGTAAGATAAACTTTTTCTAAAAAGAGTAATAGTATAAACAATAATTCATGCAGATGAAAAGACAGCCCAATATATAAAGCACTAAATAAAAAATAAAGTAATGATGGTAGATTCTGATAAATACGAAACTCTATATAGTAAGCCAAAATAGAAAACTTCCAGGACTGACATAGTAATATGTATGTAGCCATTATCTATCTTTTAGACGGGTGGTTTGTAGATGCAGATGAAGTTTTGAGAGTTAAATAGAATTTAATTATTAAATCAGACAAGTATGAAAATGAAAAGAGCTTTTGTTTTGTTTTGGCATGGACTGACAAGCCTTCTTGCCGGTATTGCCGAGTGGTTTACAGTGATACTTGGAATGAAAGACGACTCCAAGTACGGAAAAAATCTCCGAAGAGTTGTAGGCAGTTGCTTCACCATAATCATGCTATTGATTGCCGCTGCTGCCATTATAGGATCTTATGAAGGGATAGTAGGGACATTATGTGATGATGATTCCGAGGAATATTACAATGTCCAATATTTATCAAGAGGAGCAACATATTACAACCGGTATATGGAAACAGGTCATGTAATAAATGCAGACGGTAAAAAGACGATTAAAGATATTTGTTGGATTGCTAAACCTTTAGGTTATGATTCACTTATATGCTATAGCAATGGTAAGGCTCGTGGATATTTTAATATGTATAACGGGGAGGTGGCCATTGAACCCAAATACTCCCATGCTTGGATCTTTTCTGAAGGATTAGCTTCTGTTGATGATAATGGATGGATAAAATTCATTGATGGTACTGGCAAGACTGTAATAGATTTAAATATTCCATATATCCCAGGAGCAGAAGGTTATGTGTTCCACAATAACCATTGTGCCGTCCACAATGATTGTCGTGACAGATTTGGTTTGATTGACAAGCAGGGTAACTGGGTTTTGGAGGCAGAATACTTTTCGATCGAACCGTGTGATACATTCTGGCTTGTTGATAATGGTAAAGAGCAGAGCGTGATAACTGATAAAATGAAAACTATTATACCGTTTACAGCCGGAAAAATACAAATATATGAAGATATGATTGAAATCACGCTGGCAAATCATACGATTAAGACATACTCTTTACAAGGAAAAATAATTGATGATTTTTGCATAAGGAATGTAGAAGAGATGACCTACAAGACTGCTGAGTTAAACATTCCATCCCAAACAAATGATGATAGTCAATCCGATTACAGTGGCGAAGCATATCACATACCGGCTACGGCCAAATGCAAGAAGTATGAGGCTGAATGGGGGTGGTATGGCTTAATGACTCCGAATGGTAAAATCCTGACATTCCCTTCTTATTCATACATTAAAGCTGTTGGCGAGGATTTATATCTCTGTAAAAATAATGATAATAGCGGTATTTTACTGAATGGCAAAGGAGAAAAAGTGGGATAAAATGAAAGTATTTATTATTTTTTTTTGTATCACTGGCTGCTTTAATGAGCTGTAGTGGTAAAATAGACTCAAATGGTATTAGCTGTGAATTTGGAGATAGCATTGCGACAATAGACTGTACCACATATTATTGGAAGCAATTGGCAACTGATTCGGCACGCATATCTGCAATCAAAGATAGTAAGGTTATCACGGAATGTATCGTGAAAGGCCCTGTTTATGGAGCTAAGCAGTTTGAAGACGGAGAAATATATATCCTATGTGACCAAAACCAGGTATTTTGGTTTGATATTAAAAACATTCCAAGCGAGCTTGAGATGTTGACCGAAGAAGATTTAGAGAGTTATGATCTCTCACAAGAAAATGCAGATGCTGTCATCAATGTTGAGTTAAGTGAATAATCAAATTAATAATTAAAAATCTTTGCAATTATGGAAACTAATAATCAGCAAGAAAAAACACAGGTATTTAATGTCATTATTTTAGACCGCAGCGGATCTATGGAAGCCATCCGTCGTGCTGCCGTAGACGGTTTCAATGAAACGCTCTCCGGTATCAAAAAGGCACAAGAGAAATTTGTGGACACACAGGAGCATTTTATATCTCTGTTGGCATTCTGCAGTTGTGAGATGAAGCAGATTCTTGATAAAGTGCCGGTTATGGAGACAAATCCTCTGAAAATGGAAGGCTATCAGCCATGTTGTACCACCCCTCTTTATGATGCTATGGGATTTACCATTACTAAGATGCGTGATTATGTCAAGAGTATTGAGAATGCGGTCGTGGTTGTAACCATTATTACTGATGGATTGGAAAACGCATCCAAGGAATATACAGGCGAGAGTATCAAGAGTCTTGTGGAATCCTTGCGTGAAGAGGGATGGACTTTCACCTATATGGGAGCCAATCAGGATGCGGTAGAAGTTGCCATGAATCTGTCTATTCGTAATTCCCGTAATTTTGAATACAGTGAACAAGGTGTAGAATATTGTATGGTAAGGGATACTAATACCCGTATGAAATACTATTCTAAACTTCATTCTTGTGCAGCAAATCCAAAGGAAAAACTATCAAAAAGAATAATGTCAAAGTTGGCTGATGAAGCTTTTGATGAAGAAGAAAACGAATCAAAAGAATGAACAATAAAAAAGAACAGTATATATCCGCGAGCGGTAACACTGTAAATATAGAGAAAGCGCCATTGCATGGGTGATAGCTTTACCACGTTGTCACTCTATAATTGTAAAAGACACAATTATGGGACCATTTAAAAGCAAGAAAGTCATATATGGTAGTCCGTCCAGGATTCCATATATTGCAGAAGAAATACGTAAATCATTCACAGCAGACAGATATGAAGTGCGTATTGTTGACCCATCTTTGGGAAACGAAATTTACATCACCAAAGGTGGTATGTTCAAGGTGGCTTTAGGACTGCGCTCTGCAATGAAAGTAACAATGATACCAAGTCGGGATGGCTATATTGATTTTGAAGCCAGTATAAGTATTGTCAAACAGCTGCTCATGCCAACACTCATTACCGAATGCATGCTTTCTCCCGTTGTAATCGCACAAATCTGGAGTACAATCAGGCAGTCCAAACTGGATGAAAAAGCGTTGGAGGTAGCAGAAAATGTCGTTTATCGGAACAATAAGGACATTAGTCGTATTTATGGAAGCTATAAAGACTATAGTATCTATGATTGCGGCGAAGATATGCTGTTTCTTCAATCAAGGAGGACGAAACGTAATCTTCTTATGGATGTTAGAAACAACAAGGTTACAGAATTGACTGATGACAATGGTAAAATGACGGCATTCACGGATATGGATGTCAGCCAGACGGTGAGAGACCAAGATGTGAATACAGGGAATTCACGTTCTCTGATAGCTGACTATAGGTTCTTTGTACATCGCTTCCGTAATGGACAAGCCGATGTAGAGTGGACAATATGTCCAGACGGTCTATTCTTTGCCGATGAAGATGGTTTTGGATCAGAAGATTGCCAGGAACTGACTGCCAAAGGCGTAATTAATCGTAACGGCAAAATCATTGTCCCTTTTCATTAACTATTAAAAATATAACAGAACGAGATGAAAAATAAATTTTATTGGATTGATCTGGCGGTATGCTCTGTATGGATACTTGCCATATTAGGTGACCGGCATATTTGGAACAGTGCTTTGGAACTCATAACCATCTTGACAGTTGTGATGCGAGTGACTTACACCTTTGCCATCGCGAGAAATGAAAAACGGGCATGGATTCCGTTACTCGGAATGATTGTCACTACCGCACTAATGTTGCAGTCTGACCATTTTATAGGAACTGATAATATAGCATATTACGCATTCCCGATATTAAATATCAAAGGCAACATAAATTCATATAGAGTCATAGCGCTTTTCAGTGTACTGTGGGTCTGGATGCTTCCTCTAGTACTGTATTTTATAAAGCTTTTCCGCAGGAAACTGGTCAGAACGGATGCAAAATGGAAGGATATGTTGGGAGCGATCCTGTTGAAAGATAAAACAGCAAGGACTTATTCGGTTCTTATGCTTACATGCATCATTACGTTCTTAACGGGTCTTGCCATGAATGCAAAGGCTTGTCGTATAGCCTGTCTTGTCATGCCAGCGTTGAGCTATTGGCTGATCTGCCACCATTATCGGGTAAGGCCAAAAAGATTATGGTTGCTGGTTATAAGTATGGCTGTCTTTTATTATGCACAGCCTTTTACTGGATTATGGAGAATTGCAATGCTGTCCATTAGTTTGGCAGTGGTAGTCTACATGACAGTCCAGTTATATCAGGTAAGCGAAAAACTTGTGCTGTCCGTATTGACTATATTTTATATTGGAATGTTCCTTCCTTCATTTGGCTATAGGCTATAACCAATATGTATGTACCAGATATGGAAGACTATATTACTATTCTCATGCTCCTTACAACGGAATTTTCTATATTAAGGATATTTCCGGTGAAAAGCAAGACTTGCGTGACCGCTACGGAATCCTTGTAGAGCCGGAATACGATGCTATCTATCATCCAGATGGCAATGGAGGAATGGGAGAAATTGAACTACGAAAAGACGGTCATTGCGAATATTATGACCCATGGACAGGTGAAATCAGAAAAGATGATGAAATAAATGAAGATTTGCAGGCGGAAATATGCAAGGATATTAATGCATTTGTGGATAAATACACTACAGACTACGATGACCGCATAGAAGTAAAAATAACAGAGCTTTCCACCTCAAAAGTGCTTTGTCATGTAAAAGTAGCCATGTACGGACTTCCTTTTTACAGTTATAAAGATACGGCCTTTTTACCAGAAGATTCAGTAGAATTGCTTTCTGGTGAAGTGTCTTGTGACACATTAGTTCTTCTAAAGCACTCTCAGAAGCAAATGATAAGTTATGCACTTGATCTGATACAAGATACTGTGCCAGTGTATCGTATCAACCTGAAAATAGCCCAGGATAAAACTCCCGGAAAAGTTAATGGCAGAAGAGTTGGCAGATATGATTTCTCAAAATGATTTTTTTATTATGGGTTATTGAGTCGTGATGACAAGATGATTAATTCACCAATGTATACTTCAATTAAAGTCATTGATAAGGAGTAATATTTTTATCAACCTGATGGAATGATTATCAATGATAAAGGAAATTTTGTACATAATTTGTAACTTTTGGTCTCATATTTTCTAAAAGCATTCTTTTTATTGTTCCTATAATTTTATATCAATAGCTTGCGGGGATATAGATATCGGTTTGATATTTCCGACTTTGGAGGAACTGAAGAACCAGTAAGCTTGTTTTTGTCTGACAGAATACTTTCTGTCGGACAAAAACACAACTTGCTCTGTTCGCTTGAACAGAGAATCCTCATAAATTCGGATTGTCACGCAGTGTTTACACAAAAAAGGGGGGGGCTGATCAAATTTTGTTTCAACATCCGCTTTTAAATAGAAGTATAACCACCTGCTTTTCTGTTAGTATCCGGACATCTGGTGACATTTGATGACATCTGATGTCACCAAAGCCGAATTTGGCAGCATCTGCCATACTTTTGCAACGGGATATAAAAACGGTGTCATGCCCGGTCACCGGAATATCCCCATGTCGGTGCTCCGACAGTTCCTGCTATCGACATTCCATCATGATGTTATGTCAATATGTCAAGAGGAAAAAAGAAGACCGTATTGTAAGTATGGGAGTTTCTCACGACAAGCTCCGGAAATGTCGGGACCCCGTGAAAATGATACGGTACCGGCAGACAGCCTTCCTGTATTTTTCCGGCACGGCTTTGGACCGGCGGGGGGCGGGAATGTTCTCGGAATGACATGACAGTTTCACGATATGGGAAACCATCGGTACAAGGCACCGGCGTGATTTAAAAAGGACGGGACAACAAAACGATTATTAACCAATCAATCATTCGGAAGCCTATGAGCAAACGATGTGTCTTTGTCGCCATGAGCAGTCAGAAAGGCGGCGTTGGCAAGTCCACCATGACGGTGCTTCTTGCCGGTTATTTTCATTACGTAATGGGATATAATGTCGCAGTCGTGGACTGTGACTATCCCCAGTTCAGTATCAAGGCGCTGCGCAGCCGGGATACCCAAAATGTGGAAAAGAACATGAATCTCCAGCGTATGTTGTGCGGACAGTTCGAACGTACGGGCAAGAAGGCGTATCCTGTCCTTACCAGCGTTCCGGGCAAGGAACTGGATACTGCACTTCCCTTGACAGGTGGGTGTGACATTCTCTTTTTTGATCTTCCGGGAACGGTGAACTCGCCTGGAGTCATTAAGACGATTGTCAATATGGACTATGTGTTTACCCCGATCATACAGGACCGTATGGTGATGCAAAGCAGCCTTTCCTTTTTATTGGCCCTGAAAGACTTCATGCTGCAGAACCCAGACATGCCTTTGAAGGAAATCCGTATGTTCTGGAACCGGATGGACGGGCGTGTTTCCAAAAGGCTGTCCCATCAGTACGGACTTCTTTTCAAGGAGCTGGGATTGAAGGTTCTCGATACGGTCATACCGGATATGGAGCGCTATGGCAGGGAGACCTCCCCCGAGGAGCGGAACCTTTTCAGAAGTACGCTTTTCCCTCCTTCCGGGAAATTGTTGAAAGGAAGCGCTCTTGACACGCTGGCCGGAGAGATAGAAGGCATTATCCATCCTGACAGACCAAAGGCATGAGAAGAAAGGAATTTATGAACGTGAATGAGGAACGCCTGAAAGAGATCATGGCGCACGAGACCGATGCCGACGGATGTCCGAAGACGCATCCGGACGGAATAGAGAAAGAGGAAGACAGGGGAAAGGAAGAGACGGAGTCTGTATCCATACCCGATGGCAGGACAGAAAAGCCGACTGTTTTCCATAAGCCCGCTGTCCGGTCAGGGACCTCCCTTGCGGAAAGGATGAAGACATACCGTGCCGACTATCTCAGCCGCAGGGAGTACGTCCACCGCAAGCAGACCTATATCAGTTATGAGACCTACCGCAGACTGGCACGCATACTTCCCCTGCTCAGCGAGGGCATGACCGTACCGGCATTCCTTGACAATGTGCTCAACCGTCATCTGGACGAGCATGGGGATGTGCTTGATGAGATGGTCCGTACCGGTACACGGAACTCACACTGACACGTGGAACGGTGGGGATGACAGACGAAAAGGCTTGGAAACCTGTTTGTTCCACCAATGGAGTGTGACAAAAAGAAATGGGCGTCCGGCCGGGTATGAACCCGCCGGACGCCCATTTGTGTATATTTATTTTACGTACAGCCTATCTCAAAATCGGATTCGAGAGTAGTATCTTGTAATAGACCGTTCCGTTCACCTCCATGGGTGTCTTCGCCATCATGAACTGTACGCTTTTCCGCTTCACCTTCGCCTGCTGCATGAGCCTGTGCACAATGAATCCGGCGGAGAATCTCGCGCACCTTTTGTCCTTCCATACGATGAACCCGTCATCATCGGTGGTACGGCAGATATACCAGTCTCCCGTATCGTCATCATGTGCGAAACTTACCCGGCCTCCGCCAAGGATCCCCAGTTCGATTGACATGGTTTTTGACAGATAGACAGTTCCCCTGCTGTCCAGATTGATGGTCCGCTTCCCCTTGTACAGAACCTCCTGCGGACGGGAATTCTCCTTGTTGTATACGATAAGTGTCATAGTCCTTTTCTTTTTATGATGTTATTACAATGATTTCCGTTCAGGATACCGCTCCTTCGATTACCAGCATCTGGCTCCTCCATGCAAAACTCCTGTGCGAGCGCACCGCTTCCACTATGGCGCATACTTTCTGTGATATTGCCATAGCTGAGATGCCCATGCATTCCGCCAGTGCCTTGAAAGAGAAACTGGCCTCGTAGAAGCGGAGCATGAACATCCGGTATTCGTCATAAGAGAATTTCTGCCGGATAAAGCGGAGTATGTCCTTTACCAGCCTCTCGCATCCGTCTAGGTCGTCCGTGGAGAGAAACTCCGCCTCCTCACCGCATCTGAGGAAAAAATCGTCTTCAGGATGGGCATACCGATTTTCTTTTTTTATCTTTACCAAAGCCGCCTTTTTGTAACATCCGACAAAATATGCGTCATAGTCCGTTATATCCTTTCCGGGAACCAGCACCTGCCTTCTTACGAAAAGGTAGGTGTCATGGAAATTGTCCTCGTCCAGCATTCCGTACCGGCGTAACGTCCCTCTCAATCTGTCATAGGATTTTGTGAACCACTCGTTGAACAGTCTTTCCTTTTCTGCGCTCTTGTCTGCCATAGCCTTATATTTTTTTGAGTTATACATGGCCTACACGGGTAGGCATTCTTATTTCTTGTGCTTCCTCCAGTTTGTTTTTCGGCGGTCTCCGGCAAGGCTTGCCGTGAAAAAATACGCTCACGCGAAGCGTGAGGAAGATTTTTTCACGAGCAACCAGCCCGCAGGGCCGCCTTGCGGGACCGACCTGAAAAACAACTTTCTTTGCCGCAAGAAATGAGGATGACAGATTGTGGCACAGCTCTTTCATTTAACCTTGATATATATTAATAACTTCCTGATAGTATTTGGTTTACATTCCTAGTTATGTGAAATTTCTATATCAATTTCATTTGAAATGAGGAGATTACGAGCTGCTAACGACTTATCTGCCATAGCCTTTGAATTTTTGAGGGATTTTCTTTGAAAAAGTGAAATATAGAGCAAAAAATCTATCTCTAGAATACGCTTCCAAATTTTATCACTATATTTGCAAATAGAATCAACTTATATACATTGAATGGAATTTCAAAAAGCTTATGGAAATAACAAGGATAAACAGATTGAAAATTGTATTAGCTGAACAAAACAAGACAGGGAAATGGTTGGCTGAACAACTTCAAAAGAATGAAGCAACCATTTCCCGTTGGTGCTCCAACACTTCTCAACCATCATTGGAAATGCTTGTAAAGATTGCAGATGTGTTGAAAATAGATGTGCGGAAACTGATTAATCACGGTAATAACGAAGAATGATATGGCTAATAAAAATCTGAACAAGGCGAAAGAAGCGAAAAAAGACGAGTTCTATACGCGACTTGAAGATATAAACAATGAACTGAAACATTATCGCGAGCATTTCCGTGGTAAAACAGTGTTGTGTAATTGTGACGACCCACGTGTCAGCAATTTCTTTGCCTATTTTGCCTACAATTTTGAATTCCTTGGATTAAAAAAATTGATTACCACTTGTTACAAAAATCAAGATATGGACTTGTTCAGTCAAAACAAGAGTGAACAGGCAGTATATTTGGTTTATAAAGGAGATAAGAATGGAGACCATATACCAAACGCAGATGAAATAGGTGTGATGCCATTAAAGGGAGATGGTGATTTCAGAAGTCAAGAATGTATAGAACTTCTGAAAGAGGCTGATATTGTTGTTACTAACCCTCCGTTTTCTTTATTCAGAGAATATGTAGCACAACTGATTGAATATGATAAAAAGTTCTTGATTATTGGACATCAGAATGCCATCAAGTACAAGGAAATATTCCCTCTTATTCAGCAAAACAAGCTTTGGCTTGGCTATGGTTTCAAGGGAGGAGCAGGTCATTTTATTTCCCATTACGAGGACAAAGCTACCGCTGGCGACCACCGTGAAGGTATGATACGTGTTTCTGGAGTGACGTGGTTCACGAATTTGGAAACACCTAAAAGACATGAAAATATTATTCTTTATAAAAAGTATTCTCCCGATGAATACCCTAAATATGAGAATTATGACGCAATAGATGTTTCCAAAACAGCAGAAATTCCATGTGATTATGAAGGAGAAATGGGAGTACCTATTACTTTTATGGATAAATACAATCCTGAGCAATTTGAGATAATAGGAAACACATGTGATACAGACTGGATAAGATCTGCGGGATTCAAAACTATGGGGCAAGATACAATTGACAAACTGAGGCAACAAGGAAATAAAGCCCATGTCACAGCCAACATGAACTCACCATATATATTGAAAGAAGGAATTGTAATCTTACCTTATGCCCGTATCATAATTCGTAAAATTCAAAAGTAATTAGCCATGAAGATAGAACTGAAATCAATTAAAATAGCCGACCTCATTAACGGTTACAGCAATGATACCGACACAGGCGTTAAAGGCTTTGGAGGTAAACTGGATATCCGTCCACCCTATCAGCGTGAATTCAGATACGATATAAAGCAACAACAGGCAGTCATTGATACCATATTAAAAGGATATCCGCTTAATATCATGTATTGGAGTGTTGGCGAAGATGGCAATTACGAGATGATTGACGGTCAACAACGCACGTTATCTATCTGTGAGTTCTTTACCCACGGTTTTAACATAGAGGACAAAGATCGTGGCACACTCTATTTCTTAACTTTAACAAACGAGGAAAAGGAGAAGTTTCTGAACTACAAATTGACGGTATATTTCTGCAAAGGAACGGACAAGGAAAAGCTGGATTGGTTCAGAGTTATCAACATCGCAGGAGAAAAGCTGCTTGACCAAGAACTTCTCAATGCCGTCTATACTGGTCCTTTTGTGACAGATGCCCGCCGCCACTTTTCAAAGAATGGTTGTCCGGCTTACAAACTCGGTGCAGACTTTCTAAACGGTAGTGCCATTGAGCAGGCATATCTTTCAACTATCCTCAAATGGGCGGCACGTCATGAAGGCATTACAAAAGTGGACGATTATATGGCACAACACCAATTCGATCCGAACGCCAACAAGTTGTGGGCTTACTTCGTGTCAATCATTACATGGATACGTTCCACTTTCCCTAAATATCGACGTGAAATGAAAGGCTTGGATTGGGGCGCCATGTTTGATGAATTTGGTGAATGCGTTTATGATACGGAAGCACTGGAAAAACAAATCTGTGACTTAATGGAAGATGATGAGATTATGAGGAAATCCGGCATCTACCGCTATGTCCTGAGCGGTGATCTACGTAATCTCAGTTTTCGCACTTTCGACAAAAAACAAAAGCGCGAAGCTTACGAGCGACAGAAAGGAATTTGCGTACATTGCCACAAGCACTTTGAATTGGAGGAAATGGAAGCAGACCACATCACCCCTTGGAAAGAAGGTGGTACGACTATAGTAGAGAATTGTCAAATGCTTTGCAAGAATTGCAATAGAATTAAAGGAGGAAAATAATTATAGATATGAATAACCAAATAAAACAAAATATTACAGAATGTCAAAGTATCATAGAGCATATTCGTAATTCTATAAATGATGGGAAATGTAATTTTTGCCCTAAATGCAAGGAGTTAACAAGCTTGTATAATGCACTTAATAAATTATCAATAAGCATTAAATCGGATTTGCCAATCGAAGAGCAGTATATACAAGCATATTTGCCAGCATTAGTCGGAGTGTCTCAAGTTAATGCGTATGATTTTGGAGGTATAATAGCGATGATAAATATAATTCGGGCAAAATGCAATTTGACGAATGATAAACAAAAGAATATATTCATCAGTCATTCTTCCAAAGACAAAGCAATCGTTCAGCTTTTTGTTGATGATGTTTTACAATTAGGGGCTGGCATAAAGCCGGAGCAAATATTCTGCACTTCTATTGAAGATATGGGGATTAAGAATGGGGATGATATCAGAAAACACATTCATCAAAACATAAAGAATGCGGATTATTCTTTCTTGCTTATATCAAATAATTACAAGAAGAGTGAAATCTGTTTGAATGAAATGGGAGCGGTTTGGGCATACGGTAATAATGTCAAGTTATATCTATTGCCAAATACAAACTTTGATTGTATTGGATGGTTATGTAATACAAGAATCGCTGAAAGAATAGATAGTTCGATCGCTTTGGACGAATTGCACGAACAATTGCAACAGCATTATTCTTTGCATAATACATCCATTAAGAGTTGGAGTAGACTACGAGAGAAATTCCTTCGGGAAATTAGAACAATTTAATCAATTATTGTATGTTTCAAGCAGATGTATACAAGATAATGATAGGTGCTCCTTCTGACATCAAAGAAGAAGTTAACATAGCAATAAATGCAATACACCATTGGAATAATATAAATGCAGAAAAACAAAAGACTGTATTATTACCATTGCATTGGTCTATTAGTGCATATCCTATAACAGGAATATATCCTCAAAAAGCAATCAATAGGCAAGTGGTAAATAGAAGTGATTTGCTGATTTGTGTTTTTGGCGCAAAATTGGGGACTCCCACTGAAGATTACGCAAGTGGAAGTGTTGAAGAGATAGAAGAGCACTTAAAAGCAGGAAAGCCTGTAATGATATTTTTTAAGCAGGCTTTGAACGTTAATGATATAGATGTTGAACAAATTTCTCGTCTGCGAGATTTTAAAAGAGCGATTGGCCAAAAGGCTTTATATGTAGACTATAATAGTGCTAATGATTTTGAACGAATTTTGGAAGACAAGCTCTCTCTCTGCATAAATGACAATTTTATAAAAGACAAAATTGTTATAAATGCAATAGAGTGGAAGGAGATTAAAGAAGACACTTCTCAAGAAGAATTATCAGACTATGACAAAGAACGACTAAAATTATGGACTTCTGTGGATGATCCAGACTTTTTTCAAGTTCATTTTGAAGGAGGAGGCTGTGTATATGGTTTAGGAGCGACAAATCAATATGAAATAAAAAATGGTCGAGAAAAAATAGAATGGGACTCTTTCTTTGAGAAACTTTTAAAACTTGAACTTATTGGAATTAGAGGTTATGATAAACATAGCTATCCAATTTATCAACTTAAAGAAGCTGCGTATAAGTATGTAAAAACACATAATTTATAATCAATCATATGCAAACCGAATCCCAAAACATAGAGTTCAAAGAATCCTGGCGCGATGAATATCTGAGATGGATATGCGGATTCGCCAATGCGCAAGGGGGGCTTCTTTATATCGGCGTAAAAGACAACGGCGACGTATGTGGTACGCCAGGCACTAAGAAATTGATGGAGGATATTCCCAACAAAGTGCGTGATATGCTCGGTATTTTGGTGGATGTCAATCTGAAAGAGAAAAATGAAAAGCAATATCTTGAAATTGTAACAGAGGCATATCCTTATCCGATTAGTTTTCGTGGCAAATATTACCAGCGGAGCGGTGCCACCAATCAAGAATTGAAAGGCGCAGCTCTTGACCGTTTCATGCTTCGCAAGCAGGGAAAGACATGGGACGGTGTTCCTGTGCCTTATTTAAAGGTAGAAGATTTGGACAACGCTACGTTTGATTTGTTCCGCAAATATGCCAAACGAAGCGGACGCATGGAAGATGCAGATTTGGTGGATGATAATCACGGTTTGTTAGAAAAACTCCGACTTTATGAAGGCGACTATCTGAAACGGGCTGCCGCTTTGTTGTTCCATCCTGACCCGGAACGATACGTGACCGGAGCTTTTGTAAAGGTCGGTTTCTTCCGTGAGGGGATGGATTTGGTATATCAGGACGAAATTCATGGTAATCTGTTCCAACAAATTGTAAGGCTGATGGATTTGCTGTGTACCAAATATATGAAAGCTGTCATTGCATACGAGGGTATTCAACGTATAGAGACATTGCCTATGCCGAAAGAAGCTTTGCGTGAGGCATTGTTGAATGCCTGTATCAATAAGGATTATGCAGAATCTTCTCCCATCCAAATCCGCGTGTATGAGAATAAATTAGAAATAGTAAATGGGGGCGTGTTACCAGACGGTTGGACAGTGGAGACATTGTTGTCCTCACATCGAAGTTTCCCCTATAATCCCGATATTGCCAATACGTTCTTCCGTTCTGGGGGGATTGAGGCATGGGGACGAGGTATAGAACGTATTATAATGGCTTGCAAGAACGATGGTTTCTCTATACCGGAGTTCCGTTATGATGCTTCAGGTATTTGGACGATATTCAAGTATGAGTATCCAGAAAGAGCAACTACCCAAAAGACTACCCAAAAGATTGCCCAAAACCTGACGAAGCAACAACAGGCTGTGCTATCTTTCTTAAAAGAGCATCCCGAAGCGACCCGAAAGACGATAAGTGAAAGCCTTCCTAACATCACAGAGGATGGTGTTAAGTATAATCTTTCACGCCTTCAAGAACTTGGATTATTGGAGCGTGTAGGAGGTAGAAAGCAAGGTTTTTGGCGGATTGTAGAGTAAAAGCTTTATGAATGATTTAGAAGAATTTGAAAATTGGCATAAGGATTTGATGGTATGGGAACACTTTCAAGATGAACTAGAAAGAATTAGTGGAGAAAATATATCGGATAACTCGCATGAGTTAGACAATGAAAAATATCTTTGTACTCAGAAACTTTCACGCAACCTTGTGTAAAACATAGCAAGTCAACAGTGGAGCAATAGGAGAAGATTACTCTTGTGTGTTTTCTGAAAAGCGATAATATTCAATTATTGGGAAATATATCACGATTCATGATGGCAACGAAAGAAAATCTGGAACTTGTTGTGGTGAAACCGATTTTCCCGTTGGGTTTGCCTTTTGCAAAGGCATGAAAAAGAAAGAGTAGATATTGCGTGTCTTAAAACAGACTAACGGTAACTGGAGTGTTGCGGCCGAACCGCTCAGAATAGGTAGGACACACGATACAATGAACTGAAAGAATATGGATTGAAATATAAATTTCGGCAATCATAGTCGATAATTTATTGTATTTGTAAAAGTATGCTTTAAAAAGAATAAAAATCATCTTTGATTTTTTTCTATTTGATTATTTGACAAATAGGACTTTTTTTCGTACTTTTGCATATAAGGATTTGGATATGTGAATCCAAGCAGAATGGAGAAGACAGGTGGTTTCTAAATCATTACCTATTCAATATGTTACTCTTTTTAAAACTTTTATAATCAAATGATTATCTATTAGTGCAAGAAATGTGAAGCAGGAGAACACAAAGATGTCCTTTACCAGTTCCAGCCTTGGGATGTCGAAATGCCGGTTCATGACGGTCTGCAGTTCATGGTAGGAAAGAAAGACTGGGTCTGTTTCATCCTGTTCCATCCTGTATCCGTAGAAGGGGTCTTTACGCATCCATTCCTTGGCAATGGCCATATTGGTTATCTTCTTGAAGCATTTCATGTACCGCACGATCGTGTTGCGGCAGAGCCTTTCCTCCGTTTTCAGGTAAATGTCAAAGGCCTGTATGAAATCGGGTGACAGTTCGTGGAAGGTGATGTCTTCCTTGTCATAGTAGCGCGATATGCTGACGGCAAGCTTCCGGTGAACGTTCTTGTAGCGGTTGATTGTAACGGGGGAGTAGTCTATCCCGACCACTTTTTCCATGGAGGCAATTTCCTCTTTAAGGGTTGCAAGTAAGGTCCTTATTTCAACGTCCTTGCCGAAAACCCTCTTCAGCAGGGTCTTGGGAGTGATCAGGGCAGATTCCATGGCCAGCTCCTTGTGCTTTTCGTAGGCCCGGGTGCAGAGTGTGGCAATGTAGTTGTTCAGCTCAAGGGAGGCCCTGTCCCTGCCTTTGCTGTTTCCTTTGGCTGCATTCCAGTTCTTGGGAGCCACACTTCTTTGAATTCTTACCTCGTCGTACTGTCCGTTGATAGTCACCCTCATAAGGATGGGGGCTTCACCGTTTTTCAACAGTTGGGTTTTCAGAATGAAAAACAGGATGTTCATTGTGCCTTGTTTCATCTTCGTCTCTTTTAAATGTTGTACATTCGGTTGACTTGCCAAACATGAATGGGAACAGGCAAAGGCGTTTTTCCTTTGCTGTTTGGGCATTCGATGGGATGCACAAAATTACTATTTTGGCTTCCGGGATGATACAGGCAAAACATTGATATTTAATGAAGTATGAAACAATCGGTGGTTTTTTGATGCGACTGAAAAAAAGCCACCGAATCAGCCATGTGTTATCTGCTTACAATTTCGCTTTTTGGCATGCAGATAGCAAATAAAAACCCACCGAAGTAACTGTATTTCAGCGGGTTTCCTAATCTTTCGTTTTCTAAAGGTGGTGCCACCAGCAATCGTACCATGAACAAAGTCATGGTTCTGTTATTGATAACCTGGTCGAAGTCACCGGTACGGGTGGCGTGTTCATGCCGTCGATGGCACCGACGGAGGACGAGAAAGAGGCGGAACGCCTGCGGAAAAAGAAGAAGCGCAGGAAAGGAAGGAGTTTGTGAACCATATGCCTAACGTTATTTTTATGTCAATTATTTCCAAAAAGCTACAGCGATTTGGATTTAGCATGGCAAAAGCCACATACATGTCTTGAAACGGACAGTTGGTGGGCAAATCCTTCACCGTCGCTTAGGGTTAGCTTTTGCCGCAAGACTTCGATGTGGTACACAAAGTTGAGGTTAATGATGAAACGCTTACCTATACGGGTAAAAGTAGAGACACTTTCTTTCAGGTTTTTGATAAGCACGGTTTGCATCTGCGAAAGGTTCATCAGAACAGCCTCTTCAGTTTGTTGCAGAAGAAGAAATTGGTATAATTGCCGCCTGCCTCGAAATAGACTATCTGAAATACGTCTATTTTGTAAAACTCGTCTCTAGAATTAAAATACCAATATTTCTTCGTATGTCATTGCCTTTGGGTTCATGCATTTTGGCAAAGATGATGAACTTTTTCTAATGATTTGACTTCATCTTTACAAAAAACGAAGCATTTACACGACTCTTTCATTTAGAGGATATACGATTATTGAGAATAATCCTTATTTTATAGAAAAAAAGTGGTAAATTTGTGTACAGTGATGCGAAGCACCGCTTTCGGTGTTTCTTTTTCATCGTTATTTGTTTTTTTAAGAGGCGGGGGTGTTAATAGGTTCCCCGTCGAGTAAGTAGAGGGGAATTTCACCCCGCTCTTCTCTCGGAACTGTGCTTGACTGTTTCCTGTTACACGGTTCTTCGCACTTAACTCTTTTGTCTTTTTAATAGTTAATTAGCTCACTATTTCATGCACAAAGTCATGAGAGATTATGAATTAAATGACTGTTTCTAGATGATTTTCTGTTTCAGAATGATCTTCCCATTTTTTCTGACAACCAAAAAATCTTTGAATTTGTCTATACCATTTTCATCATCATAAGTCTCGGTATAACATATCTGATATTCATAAGGTCCATTGCGAAAAGTAAGATTATCATAATCATCAGGATCTTCCGGCTTTACAATGATCAAGTCAGGCTTGTCTGATATACTCTTGGGCTTTTTCCAGGAGGCATACCGCAACCGGTTACCCGTCAGTCTGTCTACACGTCCGATATAGTCCCGGGTAGTAACGTATCTGACCAGTTCTATATACTGAGACAGTGAGGGATGCAGTCCTTTATGAGGATGTTCTCCTAGAGGGACAAACTTGTCTCCGTCAAACTGCCAAACATGGTATCGGTCCGTTATTCCACGGTCGACTCCAATAGGTATGTATAGTTTCCGGGATGTCGGATCATATTCATGCAACCAGTCGTAACCCTCCCCATACGTGGTAAAATACCAATCAGGGATACAGTAGTTGATCTCGAATGTGCGTGATTTCTCCGTTTCTTTCCCATCAATCACATCGACTTGTCTGAGTTCACCGTCTTCTATTGTATAGGCTTCCACCCACTGATAACCATCCGAACTGCTTGCCTTGGCAAAGCATCTTACCATATAGTAAGTTGATCCGTCCTTTTTCTGCAGCGAATGCACGTGGCTGATGAACGGGGAATCCAGAACTCGGATTTCATGCTGCTCATTCTTTTCATTAGTAAAAGTCCAAATTGCCCAATAGCTTGTTGCGGTACCGCTTTCCGGACAGATTCCGGACTCAATTTTGACACGTCGGTCCTCGGAAATGCATATATCCCCATCTTCGAACATCACAGGATGGGCGTATGTTTCGCCTTCTGAAGGGGGCGTCTCTTCAGTGAACGCTACATTATTGGGAGCTTCTGCTACATCTTTTTTATGATTGTAGCTACAGGATGCCTGTATAGCTAACATCAGTATAAGGAATTGTTTTTTCATGGTGCTCTTTCGTTTCAAATATCAGTTTTTATTTGTTGAATCAGGCCTCAGTCCGACATGTTTGCAATATTCGTCAATTTTTATTAAATCTGCAACTGTTTGCAGTTCTTTGTGTCTCAAGACCATTATTGCCCTTCATCGTGAAGCAGTATATCAGAGCGAATGATACAGCAGTTCGTAAACGGCACAAAAAAGATGTCTTCCAAGAAACTTATCGGTAATTTGCAAATTCCCGATAGAAAATTTTGATTGTCTTTATCTTTGCAATGATGGAAATGAATGATACAATTATGTTTAATCCAAACTTAACGGCTATGAAAAAGAATACATTGACAAGCATCTACAAAGAACTCAGCGCACTGTGCGAGGAAAGTTTTGCTTCGGATACAGACCGGTTCAGCTTTACATTGGCCGGAGGTGTATTGCTTGGTGACCGCAATCCTGATTATACCACGTATTCATTGTATCGGAGACATTTTTTTCTAGTTTCGGAAGGAAATCAATTTTACGTGTTGATCTATTTGGATAACTACGAGAACGGGATAAGCCAATCGCTGCAGAATCTGCCTTTGGAAGTGTCACTGACCAGCCAGGAAAACAGAGAGTGGAGCACCTGCATTGAGGGGTACGAACTGATGCCAACAGCGGAAGAATACATGATTATTTTGCGTATTTCCCTCTGCTCTGACCAACTTCCCCTACTGGTAAACCAGCAATTATGGCTAAATGTTCGGATAGCAGGGAAGGAACCCGATAATAACTATTTCTTCTTTCTGAAAGATTTCGGGAAGGAGCGCCCGTGTCTGAAACTCCAGAGTTTGGACTTTCTGCTGGACTCGGCAGACTACGGTCTGGACGGCTCTCCCCACACGGGAATCCCTGTAGGATGGGAGCCCTTGGTCCACCTACTGGGAAAGGTTGATACCGAAATGTTGTACAAGGGATTGATTCGAAATCCAGGCAAATCGATAGACCATACGGATGCCTTGGAATACGAGTGCGTCATTTTTTCTTCCGAAGGCAGAGAGGTGCTGTTCAAACAGGAACAGTTTACGCTTTCCTATGGAAATTCGGAGGGAGAAATCGAGGTAAGCCTCTCGTCTTTCCTCTCTTTTTCTAAACTGGAAGCGGGGGATTATATATGTGCAATCTATTTCGCGGGGAAACCGTGGATCCATGCTCCATTTTCCATCTCGGAGCAGAAAAAGGAAGGGTCACCCTGTCTCTCTTTTCTCCAATCCTATACGCAAAAGGTATTAACGGAAACGCATGCCCTGGAAAAATTGCAAGCTATGATCGGATTGTCCGATGTCAAAAGTCTGATCATGAAAAACCTTCAATACATGAAGCTGATGGAAGCGCGAAAGCTCATCGGACTGTCTGCGCCCAAGCGCCTGTTGCATATGGTCATGTCCGGTAATCCGGGAACCGGCAAGACAACCGTGGCGCGGTTGTTGGGCAACATCTATCACGAGATGGGAATACTCTCCAAAGGACATTTGGTGGAGGTGAACCGCGATACATTGGTGGACAATATGATCGGAGGTTCGGAAAAGCGTACCCGCGAGGCCATCGAACGAGCCAAAGGAGGGGTGCTGTTTGTAGACGAAGCCTACAGCCTGACACCGATAGGCGTGGATGACAAGGATTATGGCCGTCAGGTATTGGATACTTTGTTGCCAGAACTGTCTGATCCGCAAGATCTGGTGGTTGTCTTTGCCGGATACGAGAAGGAGATGGATGCCTTATTGCAAAGCAATCCGGGTTTGGCTTCGCGTTTTCCCATCCGATTGAAATTTGCCGACTACAGTTTGGATGAACTGGTGGAGATTACTCGGCTGTATTTTGATACCCACATGTTTTGCCCAACTACGGAAGCATATGATCGGTTGAGACTTGTCTTTGACCAGGCCATGAAGGTACACAACTTCGGCAATGGCCGTTTTGTCAAGACATTCATTGAGAATGAGGTCTTGCCGGCCATGGCTTCACGCCTGTATGGAAAACTTGAAAGTGAAGGGGGATTGAATGACGTGCGTATGCTGAGTGAAATCATCGCGTCGGATATTCCTGCACAGCACAACACTGGTTCTGCCGGATATAAACTTCGGGAAACACCAGTCATCCGGGGATTCCGAACGGGACGATGACAGACTGTCGACTTCGCCGGCGGCAGGATTGACTCATCGATGACGGAAGAGACAAAACACAGGTAAAGAATGAAATCTTCCTTTATCTTCGGCTCTTGAACGTTTCGATTTTTTCTTTTTTCTATACCACATCTTTTGTGAATTGTCTATTTTTTCAATATTTTTGCATTGTAAAAATTGGATACTATGTTTACTCGCTTACGACTTCTGATCTTGTTGGTTTTCTGTGTGATTGCCACCTCCAACTTTATAGGGAGAGCTACACCTTTAAAGGTAACCTCGAAAGAACGCATGGAATATCAAAACCAGATCAAACACTTTCTACAGGAAACCTACTATGCCACATTGGGATTAGCCATTACGGAAGAGGATATTCACCGGGAAGTGGCCGAAGACCTGATGGCCGAGGATGCCGTAAAGTATCAGCCGGAGTTCTATCTGCACAGCCAAAGACAGCGTTATATGTCTCCCGCACAGTACCTAATGGAACTAGCCGCAACCTTCAGGAATCTGGACGGCGAACAGATTATATTTTCTGTCTCCAACATTGCTTTCGGAAGGGACTTTAAGCGCTACGGTCTTTCCGGCTGCTATGTACAGGCGGATTATGATTTGACTATCCAATACAAGGAACAAACCTTAGTCAAGCGTAGTTGTAGGATGATCTGTCTGTTTCCCAAGGCAAGCTACAGCCGTCGTGTGCTGGCGTTGCAGGTGGAGCCGGTGAAGGACATCTACATAGCTGAAGCCCGCACTGTTTCATCCCCTCAATCTAACCCGGAAACGCACAGGCAATCTGTTACAGAAAGCACTTTGAAGAGTGAGTCTGTTGCTGCAAAAGAAAGCAAGACCGCAACCCATACATCCGAACAGAGTAAGAATGACGCAAAAGGTATTATGGGAAATTCAGGCGAAAGTGTATCGGGGGAAAGTGCTGATAATGAACATCTCTGGGATGTTGTAGAATCTAAGATAAAGAGTTTCTCCTGGATAGACTGGTTGGTAATTTCCTTTGTATTTTTACTGACCTACTTGATTCTGGATGGCCATCCGGCAAAGGGAATTGCCAATATGTTTGGTTGGAAAAGCACTTGGTCAGAAGATTTTTTAGAAGACGTCCGTGAATTGGAACCTCAATCTACTGGTTTAAAGATTACAGCTTACTTGATTCTTTCTTTGTTATCGGTAATTCCTTTTCTGTTTTTTATGCCTTTTGAATTGAATGACTATGACTGGACTAGAATAATGGTCATATCTTTTTTGGTAGTGATAGTATATGGTTCATGTGGTGTTTTTCTTTGGTTTGTCGGATTGATAATCTGCTATTTTTTTCAATGCATAGAAGAGAAAGGAATTTTGATGGGCGCACTCAGTTTCTTTAAGAGAATAACACTCATAGTTTTGGTTGTTGTACTAGTTTGTTTTCCATTGACTTGGTTGTATATTTTATTGGTTTATCTTGCGGGTCATTATGGCTGGGAAACTATAAATACATTCAATAAAAAAATAGAAAAGAAACTTGATTCTATTTTTGATTTTATGTCTTGATGATTATATTGAGCGAAATAGGAGTGAATGTCAGTTTAATAAATTGAAAACAGGTTGAAATATGGCAAGAAGGAAGCGATTACCGACTCAGAAACTGCATGAGATAGTCTGCATGATTTTAGAAAAGGCCTTACATGGAGATAAGGGCTATAGCACAGATGCGGAAGGATATATCACCATACAGGAAATACATGCCCATCTTTTGAATGAGCAGGACAAACTGGTGGGTGATGGCAACGGTCTGTACTACGAAGACTGTTACAACATTTCTGAACTCATAAAGAAAGGTATCAATCCTTGGCTGGAACCATTGGGCAAGGCGGTGTACAGTAAGAAAGCCGGCAGGACTTTTGTCTATAAAGGCTATGACGGAATCTTGGAAAACTACAAGTCCTCTCGCGAAATGCACAGCAGCAAACCAATCGAAGAAGGAATGTTTGAGTTTGTCAAAGGAACTGTTACCTTCCAGACCATGGCTGCCATACGGAATCGCATCCGGTCCATCGAGCAAGAGGCGGACAGGAAGTCCCGGACAGCAGAGTTTTCTCCCCGTTCATTGATGCTTTTGAAGAATCTGGCATGTGGCGGCGCATTTCTCTGCTTCGAGGAGTCTGAGTATGAGTTCTGCGAGGATTATCAGGAGCGCATTGCCCGAGAGCAAACGCTACTACTTACACTTACAGATGCCATTATCCGCCAACAGGTTGTGAAGGTGTCTTACCAACCTTTTCATTTTCCCCGGGCGAAGGAACTGGAGTTTCATCCGCACTACATCCGTCGCGTGGGGAAGAAGTTGATGGTCTATGGCTTCTGCAAAGACAAGGACAGCGAAACGGACTATGTCTTGACTAATCTGATCATCAGACGTATCCTTTCCATCGAAAGCCTTTCCGAAGCAGTCCCCTATCGGAGTGCCCAAAGATTCGGGATTGATTATAACCATAAATTCTTCCGCCATACCATGACTTTCAATGCCAACATACGCAACAACGACCGGTTCTCTCCTGTCAAGGTAATCCTAAAAATCAGGAAAAGCTACAGGACCCAGCCGGACGGAAGAATGGTTTATCCGTTTGAGCGTATCCTGTCCGAACCTCTGCATCATTCCCAAAAGATCTGTGAGGATTATCCTTCAGACAAAAACTACGGTTATATCAGTCTGAATGTCAGTGACTATTTATATATTAAACCCATCTTGTTATCCTGGGGAAGTTATATCGAAGTGGTCAGCCCACATGATTTACGCGAAAAGATGGCGGAGGAAGTGAGGCTGATGGCCCGGAACTATCTAGCAGAAGAATCGAAGCAAGAGCATAAAGAACTCACTTTATCATCAGAGACCATTTCACGTGGGAACTCCTGAATTCCCATGCGGAGATGTACTATTTTCACTACATTTGCATTGTAAACCTTAAAAACCATATTCTCATGAATCGCATCATATTTACCTTGTTGTTCCTGTTTCCCTTCGTTGGACATTCCTTTGCCCAGCAGCAGAAATACGAAACTCTGCAGGTAATGAACGAAGAGCGCCAGGAATACCAGAACGAGGTACGGCATTTCATTACACATATTTATTATGATATGTTGGTGGAAGCCATTGCCACAACAGAAGTCCACAATTCCTTTATCAACTATCTGATGCAGGAGGATGCGGTCAAATACATGCCCGAATTCGTATCTGATTATGCTGACAAACGATACATGAGTCCTACTCAATATTTTGGATGCTTGCATCGTGCTTTTTCCGAGTACAATTCGGATGAATTGAAGTTCTCGATAAACAATATGCAGGTAGATAACGATTTTTATTCCTATGGATTGAGAGGATGCTTTATCCGTGCCGAGTATGATTTGGAAATCAAATGTCAGGACGAAATCCTTTCCAGAAAGCGTTGCAGGATGTATTGTTTGTTCCCGAACAGGAGTTCAAAGAATATTATCAAGGTGATGCAGCTGGAACCTATTAAAGACCTAATGTCCGAAAACGATACAGGAAGCGGTGCGGAAGAGTCGTTTGATGCGTTGTTGAAGAAAGCAAAAGGTGGAAATAGTGATGCTCAGTACAAACTTGGTAATAAATATTTCGACGGAATAGATGTATATAAAGATTATGAAACAGCAGTGTACTGGTATCGTCAAGCAGCAGGACAAGGACATACTGAAGCACAATATAGGTTGGGGTATTGGTATGAAAATGGATTTAATGTATCTCAGGATTATCAGGAGGCTCTGAAATGGTATCGCAAGGCTGCGGCACAGGGTGACGAAAAGGCAAAGTCGCATCTTGCGGATTTGAATAGCCGATTATTGAAAAACAATGAAAGTAAGAATGTTGCTGAATCGGACGCTACTCACGAATGGGTAAAAGTTTCCTTTGACACCCCCTTGCTGTTTCATGAAGGAACCATCGTATTGCAGAAGCCTACAGAAGTCAATGCACAACTTCGAAAATTCTATACTGAAATTCTCGATAAACAGCAATTTACCTTGTTGATTGTCGGGCATGTAACGCAAGATGAGTCCGTGAAAGGGAAGTTTACTTTAGCATTGCAACGAGCAAAGAATATAGAATTCATGCTTAAAAAGCATGGGAACATACAACATTGTGAGGTAAAGGCGGTTGATGTAAGTAATCCAAGTCAAAGCGCAGAAGTTAAAATATATATGTACGTTTCCAAAGAAGCGGTGAAGAACGCTCAAAATGATCAGATATGATGAAGAATAAAATTAAATACCCGATATTAGGAATGTTGTTCATGCTATCATCACTAATATGCATGGGGCAAACAGCTTTGAAAATCACATCCGAAGAACGTGCCAAGTACCAGGAGGAGGTGAGGCATTTCGTACAGGAAACCTACTATGGTTCTTTGCAGGAGTATATTGCCGATGATGTATATCAGGACTATATCATCGAGAAGTTGATGCTGGATTCGGAGGTGAAGTACAAGCCGGAGTTCTCCAAAGACAATGCGTCTGACAGATACTTGACTCCCCTGCAATATCTGCAGGAGTTGAGTCGTTCATACTCCTGTTATGAAGAGGGGGATATCTCCATTTCCGTTGATGGGATAGACGTTTCGGATTCGTTTTTCAGTCATGGCTTGGCTGGCTGTTATGTAGAAGCTACCTATTGTATCAGTATCCAATGCAGAGGGAAAGAATTGAAATCAGGTCGATGCAGGATGTATTGCCTGTTCCCGAACAAGGCGGTACGGCGAGATATTCGTGTTCTGCAGGTTGAGCCGATAATGAAATCGGAAATGAGAGCAATAGCCAAATTTCTCTCGTGGGCGGAAAGTTATGAAGAAGGGTTGCAATGGCTAAATATGGAGAAGAAAGAAAATTATATGCCAATTTTTGCAAAACTTGCTGAGGAAGGATATATAGAAGCACAATGGCGATATGGAAAGTGTCTGCTAGAGGAAGGTCGATATGGTCAGGCTTTGCCTTGGTTTGAAGTCGCAGCAAACCAAGGCCATGTTACCGCACAAAATGACCTAGGATACATGTATGACATGGGCCTGGGTGTCAATCAGGACCTCGAAAAGGCTGTTGCGTTGTATCGCAAGGCTGCAGCACAAGGGTGCGGGCAGGCCCTGCTTAACCTTGGGTGGTGTTATGAGCATGGAATAGGTGTTGTTAAGGACGAAAAAGAAGCTTTCCTACTATATTCCAAAAGCAGTGAAGCAGGAAATTATATTGCTAAAGCAAGGATTGCACAATGTTATTACGATGGAATAGGTGTGGAGGAAGATAAAGAAGCCGGTTGGAAATTTTACAGATATGAAGTGATGCGAATATTAGGCAGTGGCATAGAAGATGTAGGTTTTCAGATTTCAGGATGTGGACGAGGTAATCATTCCATTGGTAAAGATCTGGTAAAGTGGCATAAAAAAGCTGTTGTCAGAAAATCGCATTGCAGTGCTATACGTACTCTCGGCTATTGTCAATATTATGGAATAGGGATGAAGAAAGATCGTAACAAAGCATACCGTTTGTTCATGAAATCTCAAAATAAAGATTGTTGTAATGAAGAAATTTTAGGAATGTGTTATGAGTATGGTTTTGGGGTAGAACAAAATTATTCTAAGGCTGTAGCTTATTATCGATATGATGGGTCTTGTGCGAGTTACTTTCGTTTAGCAAGATGCTATGAAAACGGTACTGGAGTTGAAAAAGATTATAAAGTGTCAGCAATTTTCTATCGGAAAAGTGCAGAAAAAGGAAATATCCAATCCCAAATGAAATTAGGACACATGTATTTAACAGGCAAGGGAGTTTCAAAGGATACAACAGAAGCAAAAAAATGGTTCATGATGGCTGCTGACAACGGTAATAATCTGGCCAGGTTGATTGTTCGAGAGTTGAACTTAAATTCGGTCAATACACAGCTGAAGTTACCTTTGTAGTATTACAATCAAACTATGATGAAGAATAAAATTAAATACCCGATATTTGGAATGCTATTCATGCTATCATCACTAATATGCATGGGGCAAACAGCTTTGAAAATCACATCCGAAGAACGTGCCAAGTACCAGGAGGAGGTGAGGCATTTCGTACAGGAAACCTACTATGGTTCTTTGCAGGAGTATATTGCCGATGATGTATATCAAGACTACATTATCGAAAAGTTGATGCTGGAATCGGAAACGAAGTACAAGCCGGAGTTCTCCAAAGACAATACTTCTGACAGGTACTTGACTCCCCTGCAATATCTGCAGGAATTGAGTCGGTCATATTCCTGTTATGAAGAGGGGGATATATCCATTTCTGTTGATGGGATAGACATTTCGGATTCCTTCTTCAGTCATGGTTTGGCTGGCTGTTATGTGGAAGCTACCTATCGTATCAGTATTCAATGCAGAGGGAAAGAATTGAAATCAGGTCGATGCAGGATGTATTGCCTGTTCCCGAACAAGGCGGTACGGCGAGACATCCGTGTCCTGCAGGTTGAGCCGATAAAAGAAAGTCCTGCATATGTGGATGGGCAAAGACTCGATTCCACAGCACATGCCCCATGGAATGTAGCTTCATCTTCTGAAGAAGAAGTGTCTATAATTCTTCATCACTTGCTCAGTCATTCAATCTTGTATTGGATATTGTTGGCAATCGCTCTAGGAGCAGTGATATTTGGGTTATATAAAAAAGGCAGCATAGAATCGCTCAAAAGGATATTTGTCAAAAAAATGACTCATAATATATCAACAGAAGTTAACTATAAACAAGAGAAAGATAGAGCTTATTCAGAAAATGTTACTGTAAATACTATAAATCCATCCACTGTTAAAGAAAAGGTAATGTCTGTTACGTCTGTTACAGATGCCATTAAGCTTTGCGAGAAAGGTAAATACAAAGAAGCTATCAGAATATTTACAGAACTTGCTAATAAGAATAATGCAAGCGCTCAATATAATTTAGGAGTATGTTACTATAATGGATATGGTGTCACGCAAGACTATGCAGAAGCTGTAAGCTGGTATCGTAAGTCTGCAGAACAAGGTCATGCAAGCGCTCAATATAATTTAGGTTTTTGTTATGTGGTTGGTCGTGGTGTTGCTCAGGATTATCAAGAAGCTGTAAGTTGGTTTCGCAAGTCTGCAGAACAAGACAATGCAAGCGCTCAATATAATTTAGGTCTTTGTTACGAAAGTGGTTGCGGTATTGCTCAGGATTATCAAGAAGCCGTAAGTTGGTTTCGCAAGTCTGCAGAACAAGGTCATGCACAAGCTCAATGTTATTTAGGTGTTTGTTATGAGGTTGGTTACGGTGTTGTAAAAGATTTTCAAGAATCCATAAGCTGGTTTCGCAAGTCTGCAGAACAAGGTGATGCACAAGCTCAATGTTTTTTGGGTCTTTGTTACGAAAGAGGTCGCGGTGTTGCTCAGGATTATCAAGAAGCCGTAAGTTGGTATCAGAAGTCTGCAGAACAAGGTCATACAAATGCTCAATGTAATCTAGGCCTTTGTTACGAAAGTGGTCGCGGTATTGCTCAGGATTATCAAAAAGCCGTAAGTTGGTATCGCAAGTCCGCAGAACAAGGCTTTGCACGAGCTCAATATAATTTGGGACTATGTTACTATGATGGATATGGTGTCACGCAAGACTATGCAGAAGCTGTAAGTTGGTATCGCAAGTCTGCAGAACAAGGTCATACAAATGCTCAATGTAATCTAGGTGTTTGTTATGAATTTGGTCGCGGTGTCGCTCAGGATTATAAAGAAGCCGTAAGCTGGTATCGCAAGTCTGCAGAACAAGGCCATGCACGAGCTCAATGTAATCTAGGCCTTTGTTACGAAAGTGGTCGCGGTATTGCTCAGGATTATCAAAAAGCCGTAAGTTGGTATCGCAAGTCCGCAGAACAAGGCTTTGCACGAGCTCAATATAATTTGGGACTATGTTACTATGATGGATATGGTGTCACGCAAGACTATGCAGAAGCTGTAAGTTGGTATCGCAAGTCTGCAGAACAAGGTCATACAAATGCTCAATGTAATCTAGGTGTTTGTTATGAATTTGGTCGCGGTGTCGCTCAGGATTATAAAGAAGCCGTAAGCTGGTATCGCAAGTCTGCAGAACAAGGTCATGCACGAGCTCAATGTAATCTAGGTGTTTGTTATGAATTTGGTCGCGGTGTTGCTCAGGATTATAAAGAAGCCGTAAGCTGGTATCGCAAGTCCGCAGAACAAGGAGACGAGTACGCCCAAAAATATTTAGATAGATTGTTATCTAGAATATAAAGTTTTCTTACAAACAGAGAAAGGAAATAATTGGTTAAGCAGGGAGCGAAGAATGCCAAGGACGGGACCAGCTGCCCCGATGAGCGTCAAAGTTACGACAATCAAAAAATGGCTTCTATTAGCAGCCAATGATGGTAGTAATATTGCCAAATAATTCTTCAGGAGTTGAATGATAATTCGACTATGGGAAACGAAGGAACGGAAAGGTAATATTGCTAAAATAAAACATCAGGATTTTGCAAATTCCCATGTATAATCAATTGAAATCACTATCTTTGTTCATATACTAGAAAAACAACCACTATGAACAATTCGAAGAAGATTCCCAATGATATGCGTGCCAATCTTCAGCAGAGAGCGAAAGATTTGCGTAGAAATAAAGATGCGGCTATGGTTCAGGAACAGAAAATTCCTGATAACAAGGAGCAGGAACAGGAATACAACGTTCCCCAAAAAATAGAGGAAATCAAGAAAGTACAGAACAAGTCTGACCAACAGGCTGAAGAGTGGGATAGTTTCGTTGCAAACAACTCCAGTGAAGAAGATGTTATACGGAAGAAGATTATTGACTATGCTTCCCAAAACAATGTTGTTGAAAACGATCGGCCATTAGCAAAGGGAACCATTGTGACTCACAAAGGTGTGAAAAATGGGCAGGAAGTTGCCACTTCCTATGAAATCATTGACAAAATCAGTTCCGGAGGTTTTGGAATTACCTATAAAGTTATCTTGGCTAATCATGTGAGTGAGAAATTCTTTGTGTTGAAGGAGTTCTATCCCCAAGGTGCGGGCAGAAACCCCCAAGACAAGCACATCAATATTAACATGAATGATACGGGAATAGTGGATGCGTTGGATGCATTCTACAAAGAGCCTACCCGCATTCGAGAATTGATCATCCAACACTATGCTCCGAACTCCGAGAAAGGCTGGAAAAGTCTTAATCTTGTGATTCCCAAAACAGATACATTTGAGTCCTTTCACAACCTCTATTATGTCATGGACTATGTGGAAGGAACCCCATTGTTCGATCTGGTATCTGGCTTGCCAAACTACAACGCTTTGAGTTTGTCAGATCGTTTGTGGGTTGTGCATGAACTGTGTAAGGCGGTAGGGAATCTTCAATCTATAGGATGTATTCATCAGGACATTACACCAAAAAATGTAATGGTTAACCTGAAAGGAAAACGGGTCGTGCTGATAGACTACGGATTATGTACCAATGTGATTAAACAAGGAACGAATGCTTCGATATTCAAAGCTGCAGGAACTCCGGGATTCTGGGATATTCAGAACTTTAAAACCTATATGGACAATCCCAGCAAACGAGGGTTGTTGCATATTTTTTCTTTAGGAGCCATGCTGGCCTACACTTGCCTTGTTAGAGAACCGAAAAAAATAAGCAGTAATTTTCTGTTAGAACTGGAACCCAAAGAGGAATTGAATGGGAAGTATGATTCTGTAAAATGCAAGATAGTCTATAATCAGATCAAGGATTTGGTCAGCCGTTCCATAGAAGGAGATTTGGACAAACGGATTCAGACCATAGAGGAGTTTAAAGATTGTCTTGATGCTATTATTGAATGTAACAAATCGGCCGAGGACAAAATAGATGCTGGTAGCTTTCCAAGCAAGGATGAAAACGAACGGACAAATTCTGTGAATGAAGATGGGCTGACAAGCAGTTCTGGAACGAAAGACGCCCTCTTTACGATGAACGAAGTTGCATCATACCAATCAGATGGGCTTGTATCCCAACCGATACAGTTGCTAACTTCCACAGTTCAGGAAAAGGTGGAGGGAGCTGAAGGGGCAGGGCAGAACTGCCTGAAGGAGAAACAGGAAGAAAAGGAAAGACTACGACGTGAAGAAGAAAGTCTTCGGCGGGAAGCGGAAAAAAAGAATGCCGAGGAGGAAGAGCAAAAGCGACAGAAAGAGAGACTGGAAGCGGATAATAAACTGAAGGAGGACCCAAAGGGGCGTAACCCCAAATACGTGACAGGAATTCTAGTCGGTGGATTGCTTACTTTGCTTCTTGTATGGGGATGGAATGAATGGAATAATCGCCTGACTCTTTCAGACGCGGGAACGGGAACGTCCACCACGACAGTGGCTGATTCGCCCGAAAATCTTCCAGAAGAAAAGGTTATCCCTGACACCGGCACTGACGATAAATGGATGGAAAATCCATTGGCTAACCTGGAGAAATTGAAAAATGACCAGATGATGGCTGTGCTCGAACGGGCACAACAGGATTTGGATTTCCGTCATCAGCTGGAGCACCATTACCATCGTGACCTGACTATTCTGCAGTTAGACCAAAATGGGGTGCCTTTCAAGACAACGATGCTGCAGCTGTTCATGAACAATGAACTGGGAAAGGAATATGAAGTCAGCGAAACTGAGATTGTTGACAATAAACTAAAAAGAATAATACTAACAAAAAAATGATAATCATGAAAAGAGCCGTTTTTATGTTGACTCTGTTGTGCATGGTGTCAATAGCCTTTGCACAGCGCGTTTCGCTTACCGCAAGAGAACAGGCTTCGCTGAAAGAGCAAGCTGTCAAAAAAGTCAAGTCCTTTCAGGAATCCTGCAAGACTATTGCAGATTCCGACATTCCGTTTTACAAAAAGACCTCGAAAGATGGATACATCGATGTAACCATGCTGGATTTCATGGACGGTGCCCGGATTCGTATAACAAGTCTGGACGGAAAAAGCTTTACGGAAAAAGCGGTCAAGCAATACCTAAAGAGACTGGCGTTGTTGTCGAACCGTGTATACAAGGAAGTGCATATTTCTTCGTTTGATTGTGCCGTTTCTGCAGATTTCGTTCCTGATCGCAACAAAGGAAAAGATTGGTATGTGGGAGAAGTGCAGATTATTCAGGTCTTCCGGGCCATCCGAAAAGGAGAGTATAACGTCGAAGTGTCTGATAAGGTAATTCGAAAGACCAAGGTGTATGCCAAACGCGGTTCTTTAATTGTGAATAGCAGAAACGTACCTTATTGGGATGTCAAGCTTGGCAACATTACAGCCAAGAATATCGATTAAAGCCAAGAATTGTGTAACCCTCAAATAAAAAAATCATGAAAAAAGTTGTTTTTATGCTGTTCGCCTTGTGTCATGCAGTTTTTTCTTTCGCACAGCACACTCACCTCACACTTGAGGAAAGTAAAGAAATCAAGGAAATAGCAATGAAGAAAGTGGAGTCGTTCCAAGCAGACTGCAAGAAAATTGCAGATTCCAACATCCCGTTTCACAAAAAGACCTCGAAAGATGGATACATCGATGTGACCATGCTGGATTTCATGGAGGACGCCAGTATTCGTGTAACGAGTCCGGACGGAAAAAACTTTACAGAAAAACCGGTCAAGCACTATCTAAAGAGACTGGCATTGTCCAACCGTATATATAAAATGGAAGACTTCACTTTGTCGAATGTCACTTTTTCAGCTGATTTCGCTCCTGATCCACTCCGTGGAAAGAACTGGTATGTGGGAGAACTCTGTTATAATCGGATTTTAAAGGCCAATCACCAGGATACGGGTAGAAAGGAGCATTTGAATGAAAAGATGGCCGTACGAGTCCAAATCCATGCTCATCGCAAATCAATTGTTTCGGACGGCAAGGAAGGAAAATTCTGGGAAGTCAAGCTCGGCAACATTACAGCCAAGAACCTGGAATGAACGAGAAACAAAAACTAACTATACAAAACCGCTATGAAAACAAAGATTATCGTGACACTGCTGGTCATCCTGTATCTCGGTGCAACCGTGTGGGCAGCGTTCTGCCATGAGCCGGTCACCCCTGCGGAGAATGACCTGACTGAAAACACAGACTCGTGTATCTCAAAGCCAAAGGATACGCTGGATTTCCAGCTTCACCAGTTAATGACCGAAGCACCTCAATTGAGGGCGAAACGGGCAGTGATGGATACCCTTGCCCGGAAGACTCCTACCCGATACGGGGAGACCTCACTGACCGGAGAGGGGCTTGATCCTTCTATCTATTTGCGTTCGGACCGAATCAGCCAGTTCATCCTTCGCTTCAATGGGGATTCTACCGCTATGGCCGCTTTGTCCGACAAGTTCGATTTTACGGCTCAGGGCAGTCAATCACTTCGGAAAGGACATATTCTGAGTCTGGTCAATGCGGCAGACGTACTACACGACCAGGTGCTGACTGCATTCGCCGATGACGTCTGTCACAATCGGCTGTTTATCGACGAACAACAAGGAAGCAATTGCTTGGCTGTCACCACCATGGGTTTCAAGGACATCTGGGGAAAACTTTTCCCGGTGCGTATCCTGCTCCGTCAGTCGGACGCGGACGGAGCACCGGTCTGGTACATAAAAGGAGTGGAGTCTCCGTATTTCACCTATGGCATCTCGAATGCACCTTACTACATCGACCTCGTGGAACGTGAGTTTGACTTCATGGAGCTGTCCCAGCACACGGAACGATCCGCAGCCAGTCTGGCGGGACCAGATTTCCGAGCGGACAATCTGAGCACTTTCCTGTTCCTGTATCACAAAGGGTTCATCAAGTATGACCATGCAGAGACCACCCTGTTTTTCTTCACATTGGGAGACTATACGTTCCGGGTGGAGGAAGTGGAGTCGTTTGAGCACAAGCGCTCCGGATACCTGATTACCCGAATCGTCAAGGACGGACGGGTGATTTTTGAGAACAGGCCGGTAGAGTGAGCAACTTTTCTGAAAAATTCTAAACCCTGAAACCTTTAAAACTTTAAAGCCCCCTCGTATTCATGAACGAAAAACTTAACTCACTGAAGCCCATCGCTATATCAGGTGGCGAACCAATTCCCGATAGGTATCCTGCCTGGCTGGAGGATTTGGATACCGGAACGAAGTATCTGATTCCCTATGGTTCCTGGACCCTTGGCCGACAGTCAGAAGAATCGGAAGTGGATATCCCGATTCGTACCTCTGCGGACAATATGCTCTACATCAGCAAGAAACAAGGAATCGTAACCTTGAAACGGAACCTGATTGGTGAGAACGCCCTTTATCTTAAGGATTGCAAGAATGTGGCCAACCCCTCCAACGTGGAAGGATTTGAAACGAACCGTTTCTTCAACTACCAAATACTTCATGAAGATCTGGTACAGATTGGAGCGACCTTCTTTCGGGCTTATCTGAATCAGCCGGGTGAAGAATGACCTTCACCCGACCGACTTTTCCTATTGCGGCTTAGGGGTATAAAGCTGGGCTATCAGGCTCGGCGCCTTCTTCGCTGTCTTCCCTTTGAGTAACTCACGACGGTAGATGATGTGCTCGACCATGAAGACATAGAGAAAGAGACCAACCAGATACTCCGAAACAATCAGGAAATAGCTATAGGGAAGTTTTTGAGTATCCGTCCGGCTGATTTTGTCCAACAGGTTCAGGATTCCGGCAGTGTAGGAATTCGTCTCCAGATTGGTATAACGGGGGTTCCTATCGCACAGCTTGTACAGTCGGCGGACTTCCTGCATCAGCTCGTTGGCATTCATATCCTGTGCCTTGGCGGGCAATCCCGGACAATTCCGCAACAGATAGTCCCTGAGCATGTCCAGAAACTGGTAGGTAAGGGTCAGCATCGGTGTCTTCCCGTCTCCGTCACCGACTAGGTTGAAGAAGAGTTCCAGGTATTTGTCAAACCGGTTCAGGTAAGCTTCCATATCCTTTTGGGATCCCAGCAGGCGGAGTTGGAAGAACTCAACCAGCAACTTGGCGAATTTCTGTCGGAATTCTTTGGCAATCTCGTTTCTTTTCCGTTTCAGCGTTTCTTTTTGCTTCTCGTCTTTTTCTGCGTAGCAAGCGTCCTTTACCTGCTTGTAGTTGTGCCAATAGCCCGGATCGAGTACTGTCCGATTGTCAAACAGCACCGTAAGGTCGGGCAACAGCAGATAGTCTGCGAGAATATGTCCTGAATGTACCCAGCATTCCTGCGGGGTAACGTCGTTGAAAAAAGCGTTCCGGTAATCCATGTCTTCATGCTTTGGGTTCTACAAGTTCGATTTCTCTGCTCTCTTCCAGCTTCAGGTGGTAGTAGGTGTAGAGGATGAAACCCAGCAGCGTGGAATAGGCGCCTAAAAAGGTGTACCGGTTGAACTTGGTAGTGAGTCCTACCGATTCGCCGTGGATTTTTTTGTTCCGCACCTCTGTAATATGCTTCAGCTGCTGGACAAGCACACCGATATTGAGTTGCCGGGGGAACAGCTCCGGATGTTTTTTCTGACATTCCCCTATTTTTCTGCCCAATAATCCCCGATAATCCAACAGAGGCTTGGAACCGGGCGATTGGGGTGCGGACGGATACTTCGGGCTCAAAGCGTTCAGGTTGTCCTTTTCCTCGGGCCAGAACTCCGCAATCGTACTTTTGATGTAAAGCTCGAGAAGGGTACGTATCTCGTGCAGCGCCAGGATAGATTCCACTTGCTTGCCGCGTTCCTCGTTGTGTTCGAGGATGGCACCAATGTATCGGTTGATGTTGGCGGCATAGCGCCGGTGTCCCTGTTCCGTCAGCTCGTCGAAACGACGGAACATCCGTTCAATCAGCTTATAGGTATAATGCTTCTGGTCATAGTAGAGCAACTTTCTAAGTCGCCTGTCATACAGGTTCACAAGAGCCTGAATCATCGTATCTTTATTCATGGTTTTAGAATTTTTCCGAAAAATACGAAAAATAGAAAGAACTTGCCATTTCCTTGGTCGTAAAAGTGATAATAATTAAATTTGTCATCGGAACTTGAATCATTTCAAACGAATTCACACTATGAAGAACAAACAGACCCTCATCCCCATTTTGTTTGCAGTCATACTGGTTTCACTGTTCATAACCCTTAATGCAAACTATCACGAGAGATTCGTATCGGTTCAAAAGAAACTGCATGATCGGTCCGCCGTCGTTTTGGACAGGCAGGCCTCTGTCAGACTGCTGTCAGACCTGCTGCACCGGCATCAGTATGTAGAAAGTGACAGTGACTCTCGGTTTGTAGCCACCTTCCTGTGTTCCCGACTGGCGGAAGGACACCAACCGGAAGCCATTCTGGACCTGAAGAAACGCGACTGGCAGATTCCTGCCTCATACATTGACAGTATAGGTACGGCTGCATTCCGACACCGGCTGTTCCGGTCGCAGATGGCTCTAGGACAGGCGGAAGAAGAATTTCTCTCCCTGACACCGGACCGGCATACACCGGTGCTGCAACTGAATGAAGGGACGGGAAAGCTAACTGCCAAAGTGATTGACAGCTCTTCCAAACAAGCTATGCAGGGAGTCTGGGTCCGGTTGGACAGACACGGTCTGGATAGTATTGGACGGCCGGATTATACCGTCGAAGGTTATGCCTGTACGGACGCTGACGGCACAGCCACGTTCCAAGGACTTGATTTGCAAGGGTCGTACAGTCTGCTTCCTGTCCATCCGGGGCATGAATTCGGACTGCCCAACGGGACAGTAGGATGCACTTTGAAAGATTTGGACGGGACACAGTTCCTCTTTCAGGCGCTTCCCCACAGCCTCCGTCCGTTCACAGGCGAAGCCTTGCAACGGATGCGGGATGACGGATGTATTTTGGTCCGTTCCCCTGAGGATTTCCTATCGACGTTCAATATGTGTTTTTTGGTTTTCCTAGGGGCTTGGGGCTTGGTCTTTATCCTGGGCTGTATGCGGAACGGAAAGATGGACAGGGTCATGGCCGGTCTGCTGATGATGGTCACCGGCTGTTCATTCCTGGTCATGTTCGGCATCCATGAACCTCTGAGCGAGTCCATGATGGGAAGTCAGATGTCCGGAGGTATCTGCATGGGGGTGTTCCTGATGGCGCTCCTGCAACTATTCAATGTCCAGCGATTCTTCCAGAACCGGTACAGACTGAAATTTGACATGTTCGATAAACCGATGAACTTCCTGTTGGAGTTCTTCTGCCTGTCTCCGGTGCGCGGCTCCGGTTACCTCATGCTGTCTTTGCTGCTTACAGCCGCCTTGTTCATATTTGGAGGAAAAGTGGGTGGTATGACCGTCAACCTGAATGTTGGCGGACTGGTCTTCCAGCCCAGTGAAATATCCAAATACCTGATTGTGCTCTTTATGGCGGCCTTTTTCTACGAAAAGGGGGAGAGTATCGTGCGCTACTCCAATTTGGGCGGCAAGAACGCTTACATTTCCACTGCCCATACGGTTCGTCCACTCTGGCAGAAGGTGAAGCTGATGGCAGGGTTGCTGGGCGGTATGGGCGCCTTGCTCATGTGCTACCTCGTGCTGGGGGATATGGGACCGGCCATGATTCTTTCGCTCACTTTCGTAATGATGTATTCGTTCATCAAATCCCGTACAGAACTGTCGGATACTACCAAACGGTCGGATTGGAACCTGTGGAACTGTGACCTCGCTGTCTTTCTGTATGGCGTGATTTCCTTCATCGTTTTTCTTATCATCGGAAACATGTTCCACAGCCAGCTTCTGTTCTCCTTCCTGTGGTTCATAGTCTGGATAGGATGGGGCATGCGCAAAAGACAGATTTATGAGTCTCCCATCCTCTTCAACGTGATTGTATGGGTGTTTCTGTTCAGCGGTGACATACTGCATCGCCTGGGATTCGAGCATGTGGCCAACCGTCTCTCCCAACGCACAGAGATGTGCACCAATACCTGGGGTGATTTGGGACTGGAGAGCGGCATTCTCGACCCGGGGGTCAACACTCAAGTGGTGGAAGGACTGTGGGGACTGGCCTCCGGCGGTATTTTCGGCCAAGGGCTCGGCAACGCTTCGTCCAAGTTCATTCCCGCCTACCATACGGACATGATTCTGCAGAGCATCGGCGAGCAGTTGGGATTCCTGGGTGTAGCCGCTGTCTTTGCGTTGGTTTCCATGCTCCTGTACCGAACGTTGAAGGCCGGATTCCGCACGGACAATCTGTTCGTGCTGTACCTGTGTGTGGGTATCTCGGTCGTGACGGCTGTCCAGCTTTTTGTAATCGCCCTTGGAAGTACAGGCTTCATCCCGCTGACCGGTGTGACCGCTCCTTTCTTCAGCTACGGCAAAGTCAGCATGATTCTTAATCTGGTCGCTTTCGGTCTGGTATTGTCTGTCACTTCCCGCTGCCAATCGGTCGGACGACCGCATGACTATGTCCGGAAATACAATGAACCTATCATATTGAGCTGCATGACCTACACCACGATACTGCTAGGGGTATTGGGAATCTTTTTCTACTATCAGTTCATTGTCCGCGACCGCACGCTCATCCGTCCCGTAGTAGTCTACAACACGCAGGGGGCTGCATCCATCGAATACAATCCTCGCATTGCCCGGTTGGTGGAGCGGATGAAACCCGGAAATATCTATGACCGGAAAGGGATACTGCTGGCCACTTCGTTTGCCGATAGCCTGGTCCATTACCAAAAGACCTACAAACACTACCAGGTGACAGGCCGGACAGGCAGTATTCAAAAACGCTATTATCCGTTTGGCAAACATTTGTTCTTCATGCTGGGGGATTACAACAACAAAATCTTCTTCTCGTCGGCAGAAAACAGTCCGAGGGGATATATGGCGGATGCCAGATTCCTGACGGAACTGCGGGGGTATGACAACCTCCTCTATGATGAGTCTGGAAAAAAGGTCCAGGTCGACCTGGTATCCAATCGTTACCAGCCGGGGCGGTTCCTGCTTTCGGACCATGAGTTCCGTCAGCCTGGTGTGCAGCTGCGCGACTACTCGGCACTGATTCCGTATCTGAAACAGGGCATAAACAGCGAACGAGTCAACAAATACAACGAACGTAGCGAGGGGTGGCTGGATTTCGGACGGATACAGCCTCAGGATATACATCTGACCGTCGATGCCGGTCTCCAGACCCGCATCCAGCAGGAGTTGTCACGGACGGCTCATGCGGGCCGCAAACGGTGGCATCGTTATCAGCGCACGTCCGTAGTCGTCCTGGATGCCCGGTCGGGAGAACTGCTGGCATCGGCCAACTATCCGTTGCCGGACCTCTCACTGCTGAAGAATGAAACAGCCAGATATACGGACAACTATCGTCCCGTAGAGTGGTCCGCCTACACGGACTGCGATTTGGGGATGGTTTTCCCTACAGCACCCGGCTCGACCGCAAAGGTCATGTCCGCACTGGCCGGATTACGGCACATGGATGCCGTACATGGTGACATCATGGATGAAAAATACCGATATCAGGTCTACCCGAAAGAGCAGATCCACCAGGGAGCGGAACCTGTCGGACGCATCAACCTGCACGATGCGATTGTACATTCATCCAATAACTACTTCATCAATCTGGTTAATGATCTTGACTTGTACGATGAACTGGCCCATATCTACGCTGCTGCAGGTATCACGGTCGGCATGTCACCGGCTTACCGGATAGACTATGCGGAATACGATTCCGAATCGGACTGGAAGCGACGGGTAACTTCCGCCTCACCGGCGGCTGTAGAAGGATACCGGACCTATATCGACCAGCGTACGTCCGACCCAAAGACACACCGGAGAATGGTGTTCTGCGATCCGTGGTGGCGATGGACGTGGGGACAGGGAACCATGAGTGCCACTCCGCTAGCCATGGCCCGCATTGCATCGGCTGTCGTCAACGACGGCAGGATGCCCGTCACACGCTACCGGTTGACGGACGAAGAGCCTCTGTGGATAGAATTCGCATCCAAGGAACAGGTAAAAATCCTACAGAAAGCCATGGTTGCCGAGGCGCACAAATCCCTAAGGGATGGATCCAGACGCTTCGTCGCTTATCCAACTTTGGGAGGAAAGACAGGCACACCTGAACGTGTCCTGAAAGAAAAGACCGGCACCCCTTTGCGGTCCAATGATGCATGGTACATCTGCTTTGTGAAGGATGTCCATGTCTTCCACCAATCGGAAGACGGAAAGACAGGCGGCACATTGTCTCCGATAGCCATCGTGGTCCGTACCGAGCGAACCGGAGAATCCGGGTCCGGATATGCCAAAGGATTGGTGGACAATCTTGTTTTGCCGATACTGAAGGAGGAAGGATACCTGCCTTGAGCGTTTTCCGGGAGGGAATTTACAAAATCCGTCCTGGATTTCCATCGTTTTCTTAACTTTGCATGATTACATTTCAAGTCACAAACAAGAAGCTATGAAGAAGAACATAAAATATTGGTTGAAAGCCGGAGGTCGGTTGGCTAACCGGCTGAAGCCATCAGATGCCAGTCTGAGAAAACAATCACAGGCGCCCGCCATACCCGAAAAATCGACAAATGTGGGACGGACAGATGACGAAAAATTCCCAAACACTTCCAAAGACTATGTGTCATACGTGTCGAATATGATTGACCGGATTATGAGAAATCTGGACAATCTGCTACAGGTCTCTTCCTTGAATCCGTCCGACCATGTGCTGGAAGTCTATATTAGCGACAATCTGCTATATGAGTACTGCCTCAATCAAGGGTTCGTCAAACTGATCGAGGAAAGGATATATATGGACCGCTCCTATACATTCAGTGCCTGCAGACTATTGCCAAAGTTACCGGAGCAGAACGTACACGTTACGGATATCATGGCTGATGTATTTATCCGGCTGCAAAAAAAGACCGTTCCGCAGGAGTCGGTTTTGGCCCAAATCAATGTGATGGACAACTACGGCTCGCTTTTGGAAGACCCGGTTCTGCTGGATGGGAATCACTTGCTTGCCGGGAAGGCTAACATCGGAGTGGGCAGACATGCTCGGATGGACGACGGAAGTATCCGTGTCAACACCATTGCCGTGGATGATAATACCGAATCACCCCAGTATGAACGCAACAAATATGTGAGCAGAGCCCATGCCAATATCCAATTCAGGAACGGGCATTTCATGTTGTTTGTCGAGACGGGCGGCACGTCACATTCCGGGAAGCGGACAGCTGTTTCGAGAAACGGGAAGCTAATCAAGCTGGATGTGGCAGAAATGGGTGTAATCCTCGAGGATGACGACCAGATTATTTTGAGTAAGAATGTGATTCTAATCTTTAAAAATAACGATTGGCATGGGAATGATTAATCTATTTAAACGCATGTTCAGTATGGATGAGAGCCTGATACCGGATACACTGACCAACCAGCGGGTACTGGATGAAATGATCGAGCTGTTTTCACAACAGCTACGTTACCGTTCCGTAAGAAAGACCATGATTTTTCCGATGACATTTATCCTGTACGTCCATCCTTCCGATTACGAGAACCTGAAGGAATCCTTTCCGATTTTCTTTCCCGAAGTGGTGGACGGATTTTATGAGGTCGTCCGGAAAAGCCGGGAAAAGCATCCCGTTATCGGGGCGCATGCAACGGAGTGGAATGCATACATCCTTCCTTGCCTCACCGAAAATGTGGTCTTGGACGAAAGAGAGGTGAAGGTACAGAAGGGGGAACTGCTGATTATATGCAGTCTTTTCGATGTTGTCGGAAAGAAATCCCAAGGTAGCGGACCGGTAAAGGGACTTTCCCTGCGAATCAACGGTTCGGTCTACATGAACGATATCAATATCGACCAGGAGTATTTTGCGGGAGTCGAGGTCATGGGAGAAGGGCATTTCAGGATTCCTTGGGAGAATCCTGAAAAATCCTCTTCCTCCGGCTCTATGCCGACTGCTGACTCACCGGTCTCAATCGTTTTAAATCAAGTACTGGCCGTACTGACCTGTACGCTGTCCGGCGGGATGTGGGTCTCTTACAAGATGTGCGACAAGGTCTGCCGAATATCCGGTACGAATGACAAGCGGAACGATGCCTCCGTCTTCAAGATTCCCAGCGACATTATGGGAACTCCCCATGTGGAAATCCGATATTCGGACAGCAATGACCGATTCGAAATGGCAGCCTACCTGCCCACGAAGGTGGATGATATACTTCTCCCACTCAGCAAGCCGGAGGACATGCACTGGTGTCCATTGAGAAACGGAGCCCAAATCTGTCCGACCAAGAAGATACTCATTACATTCAACCGAAATAAACAGCAACTAAACCAGACACTTTAACATGAACGATACCTTATCTAATGGAATGTTACACTATGCCGGACAAACGGACATGGGTAAACAACGTCAGAACAATGAGGACGTTTTTATTTGCCAGTCCTTGTGGAACGACCAGGCTGTTCTGTCCGTGGTCATCGACGGAATGGGAGGTTACGAGGGTGGAGAAGTAGCCGCAGCGATTGCCCAGCGCACCATCCTGCAATCTCTCGAATACCAGGCGGATGCAGACTGCGCGGAAGCGCTCAGACAAGCGTTTATCGGAGCCAACAATGCCATCCTTGAAGAGCGGAGAAAGCATTCCGAATACGATGAGATGGCTTGTGTCGCCACGGCACTGCTGGCGGTGCCTTCCCACTCGCTTGCCTACATAGCGCATGTAGGAGATACCCGCTGCTATCTGCTCCATCAGGGACAGTTGAAGAAACTGTCACACGACCATTCTCCGATTGGGTTATACGAAGAACGGGGCATACTTTCAGAAGAGCAGGCCATGGAACACCCTATGCGGAACATAGTGGACCGGTGTTTGGGTGCCAATTGGGTAGAGGAGAATGCTGCCGACTTTGTAGAATTGGCCCGATTTGAAATGCTGCCTAATTCCAAATGGCTGCTCTGTTCGGATGGTCTGACGGATATGTTGAAGACTGACCAGATAAGGCATATGCTAGAAAAAGATGCACATCCCTCAGAACTGGTGGCCGACCTGATTGATGCGGCGAATGAAGCGGGTGGCAAAGATAATGTCACTGCCGTCGTTATCCAGATTGCTCCTTCCAAGGAGTCTGAACTGAATGAAGCGGAAGAGACGGACAATCTGATGACGCATCCCAATAAAAGAGGAAATCTGACAGAAGAAATCGTGACTGAAGAGGTGGACAGCCTGTTCAGTGTACCGGAAAATACAGGAAGAGAAGCAGATGAAGCAAATGACGAACAGGAAGCAGTTCAGCAGGAGCCAAATGCCCCCCTTACTGGTAAGAAGGAGTCCTTGTCGGTCAATGCACAAGTGCTTTCGCAAAAATCCGATGAGAAAGATGCATCGGAATGCAAAGCTATGCAGAACTGTCAGACAGCCCCAAGAACGAAAACAGCATGCCATGCGATGAAAAAGCAAAATTTCATCATAAAAGGATTTATGTTTCTGACAGTAGCGTCCGTACTACTTGCTACTGTTTTTTTTGTAGGTAGAGCCTATGAAAAGAATCAGAAGGCCGACAATCGTCCAGTTGCCGCAGAGATGCCTGTTACGCATGCTAAGGAACCATTACTTCCTTCGTGGATAGACTCGATTACCGATCAGCTTGAAGCACATGTCGCAGCCACTTCTGTCGATTATTCGCCGGAAAATGAGCTGGTCTGGATGTCGGACTTCCGAAGCCGCTTTATCCGGCAGGTGAATGCGAATCAGCCTGAACTGGTCGATTCGGATTTTGTAGCGAAGAGTGATTATGTATACAAAAAGTTGCTGTTAACCCGATATCAAAATTATACGGGTCAACACTTGCAAGGTCTGTTCCCTTGGAAGCAGTTTCTGCAGTATGCCGATTGGCTGAACTTGAAGGATGAATGCCGTACTGTCGCATCGAAGAAATCCTTGCAGGATGAAATGCATGCCTGGCATACTCTCTGTCACCACCTGGTGGAATACGCATATTCATGCAGACTTCATGGAGAGGAGAAATCTGTAAAAGTTGCTGATAATGGGATAACGACATCGTCTGACAAGAAAGACAGTCTCGCAATGACTGTTGAAAAAGTTAAACTGCTGTCTTTCCGAAGTACACTGCTGAGAAAGGACTTTCAGGCACTAAAAGGGAAGTGGAAAGGCAAACCTTTGCCCCAACATCCTAATCCATCTTTGGGTTCCTGGATCCAGAAGTTTCGTCAATGCGCCCAATCTCCTCTCGCTTCCATGGAAGGAAGGCCGGCTGAAAAGGCAGAAATATCCAATACGTCAGCCAACCTGGTCCAACTGATAGAGCAGGATTTGCAACGATGGCACGTAGCCCGCGAAAAATGGGTAGAATCCGTAACTTCTGCCGATGAGATAACCCTTTACCGGCAACATAGAGACCAGTTCCTGCAAGCGATCATGGATCTATTAAAGGAATAGTCCAGGAATTAAGCGATTCCAAAGTGAAATCATATGCATCGGAGAATTAGTATTGAACAATGAAAATATCAGGAAATACACAAGTAAAAGAAGGCGATTCAAATAAAAATGGTGCAGTTCTTAATTAGTATCTATAATCTAATAATTGTTTCTTTGGCTTTGAATACTACATCAGATGAGTTGAAAAAATATAAGAGATCAAATGATAATATTAAAATCACATATATTAAACAATTTGGAAATAGATATGACAAGCGATTGTAAATAATATATTAACAAATATATTTTCTCATTTTTAACGATTATCGCTAGGGTAAAGTGATTTTTATGCAGAGATATTAAATTTTTATTAAAAATAAGATATTATGAAGGTTACTAATCATATCATATAACATTTTATAGAAGTTATATTGTATTATATTCTTGTTCTTATCCATCGAGACATGCTTCATAAGAAAAAGAGCCTTTTTCTCTATAAAAAATATTTGTTTATTCAAAAAATATTCCTATCTTTGTATTTTAAAAGGGTTGTTACCATAAGTAAGAGACTGTAAAATACTGAAATTAGCACAATTCCCAAATCGTTACCCGAAACTTTTTAAAACTTCTATAAGTGTTTATCTTTCAAATAAATCTGTCAATAAGATAAGAATTTAAAGTAAACTGTTATCTTAACATAGAGAAATTCTTTCTTTTACTTGTTTTATTCAATCAACAACGTTTTGGAGAAAGACCTACCTATTTTCCATTTCCATAATCCCCCCCCCTAAAAAACAAATGATACCTACTCATCGCGAGCAAGTATCATTCAAATTAAAATCTAAATTCTCTACGAGAATAAGGTGACCTCGCCTTAAATCTGAACACAAGCATCCAACGAGACCACCAAAAAGTATTGTACGCTTACAATACCTATGCGTTTTATTTATAATATTTATTATAGATCAATATCTCATCCTCTGATTATATTGCAAAGGTAAACTTTTAACTTATCCGACAGACAATATGTTCTTCAAAAGGAAAACATTAAAGAAATACAGGTCACACATTAGATTTATTTAAAAAATAAATACAATACAGAACATCACTACCTATAATAAAACCATATCATTCCTTCAAAAAAAACCATATTCCATAAAAGAAAAAACAGTAGACCGGACATTCCCAGCCTACTGCTTTATGAGTTAAAAAACACATTTCTTTATTTTGCTCCGTTTACAAACTTTTCGACGGTATTATAAAGATCATCTCCACGCAACTCCTTCGCTACAATTTTACCTTCCGGATCTACTAAAATTATATGTGGGAAACCGACAATACAGTATGATTCCAACACATCCTTCACGTCGTCTTTCCGCAACAGAACCTGATTCCAATAGCTCTTGTCTTCTTCAATAGCCTTTTTCCAATCTTCCTCACGACGGTCTGTAGACACACCATAAATAGTAAATCCTTTATCTTTGAAAGCATTGTACGTCTTCAACAGATAAGGAGTTTCCTTACGACACCAACTACAACCGGCAAACCAGAAATCGACTAGAACATATTTACCCTTGAAATCGTTCAAACTGACAGAATTCCCTTTCAAATCAATTCCTGTTATAGCAGGAGCAACGCTACCGGTAGCACACCTAGCAAATTTATCCAAACCTTCTTGCATTTTTACATATATACCACTTTGCCTGGACGCCTCATCAAAACTGCCTATGAAGTTACGTGCCTCATCAATCTCCTCAACTGTATTAAAAGTATGATTTTGGAAGCGATAAGTATAATAAAGATACAAACCGAAGTATGAGCCTTTATTTTTAGCAATTTCCCCATTTATCAGTTTACGGGTCTGTTCCGAGGCACTCTCATAATAAGGACTGGAAACCTCCCGGATACGCTCCATTTCCTCACGATCCCCTTTTTCACGAGCTTCATAGAACATATGATCCAAAGAATCGAGAACCATACGATTACCTGCTACATATTTCGCTTCTTGCAAGGCTTCGTATTGCTCCTGCAATGCAGACCCTGTAGCATGTAAACTCAGTTGATCATACTTATCCTTACCCAAGGTAAGCTGCATGGATTTGGGTTCCAAAAACAAATTAGCGTATTGCTGTAAATACTCTCCACGCTCCATATTCTGCAAAGAGAAACAATAAAGACCGGCTTGTATAGAATCAGTGGGATAAGCAAACCTACCATCGGTAACAGCAATAGATTTAATCAGTTTCACACTACCATAATGCTCATTGTCTACTTGATATAAATAGATAGAATCAGCCTGGATTCCATCAAGACTACCCTCTAAAGACACAGACTTAGACTCATTGCAAGCATTTAACATGCATAAAGAAACGCCTAATAATAGATATTTTTTATAAATCATAAATTTACTATTTATTAAGAACAGAATCAATCAAAGTACCAATCTCTTCACTTGACGGACGTGGAGCGTATGCATTCACAATATTGAAATCCTTGTCAATCAAAATAAAACGAGGAATATACATGATAGCCCAACTTTCTTTTAAAGCAACATCATTGGAATGATATTGAGTCAATTCTTTCTTATGTCCATCCAAATACCTTAACCAAGGTTTCGTTGTAGTATCTGTAGAAACCGGAAGAAAAACGATATCCTTACCCACATATTTCTTACCTAAAGCCTCAAATGCCGGAGATTCCTGAATGCAAGGCCCACACCAGGTCGCCCATAAATCAATATAAATCACCTTACCCTTAAAATCTGCAAGATGCTTCACATTACCCTCCACATCCAACATCTCAAAATCAATGGCAGGTTGTCCGGGAAGCAACTTGGAAGCTTGAATAATCTTTCCTTCAATTTCTGTTGCAAAATCAGCATTCTTCACTGTCTGCAAAAATGCCTTCGCCTCGTTCACAGTCTGTTCTGAAGCTTCATTTCTCAGATTATCGACTATTTTAGCACAAGCATATAATTCCGTAGTACGCGCAGGAATGGAAATATCCTTAAACCAAAGAGAAGCTAATGTAGAATCTTCCTGATAAGACAAAACATCGCGCACCACAGCTACATTCAGCATATCTTCATTCATAATCTCCTTATATAGCGGAGTTACACCCTGAGTTAATGAAACATTAAATTCATTCCATTTAGCCCGCATCTCTTCTTCCGTCTTCACTCCGGCAAACATCCTTGAATAACTTGCATAACAGATATAACTATTAATAATATCCGCTTTGATCCGTGCTGTTTCCAGCTTTTTAAATGCATCAGACACATTACTTAACGTATCCAATGTATGCATACGTATAGCGGCCAAGCTGTCAACCAACGCTTTAGTGGATACAAAATCTCCACGCAAGTTACCACCGGCTTCCAGATAAGAACCACCTTTCGGAAAAAGACGGAACTTCATGTAATTATTGGCTTCGGCTCCAATTCCCGAGAATTCCGCTTCTGTATTTGTCTGAGTTACTTTGATAGTCATGTCATCTCCTGGAGTAAGATACAATGTGTTGCGGCTGATAGTATAATATGTCGGCTCTTTAAGTACAAAAGTAGTATCAAAATAACCGGCAGCATCCGTTTTCAACAAAATATCCCGGCTGTCACCTAGCATAGATGCTGCTCCGTCAAATCTCATACGCACATTCTGGCTACCCATATCAAGCAACTGGCCTTTCAAATGAACCGTATTCGCCAATTCTTGCTTAGTTCCACTGTTACAGGAACCCAGGCAACAGCATAATGCTGCTGTTGCCATCATAATCGTTAGTTTTTTCATTAAAATATCTTTTATCTTATGTTAGGAATCATATCAGGATTAAAACGAAGCACAGAGGGTGGAATAGGCAAAATATATTTAGGACTATTGGGCTCCAATCTGTACTCTACACCATTCACCTCATGCACAATAGTCTTTGCGAATTCAGGTTCACGATTCAAACGTTTCAAGTCAATCAAGCGGGTACAGCCAAGCATAGGCATTTCCCGTCTTCTTTCCTCCAAGACTTTTACCAATGCATCCTTGTTATCACTTGCAACCAAAGGTACATTATCAATAATACGACTATCACGCAAGGTGTTAATATATTCCATAGCTTTGTCTTTACTACCTATACGAGCTTCACACTCTGCTGCTATCAGATACATTTCCGGGGTAGACATAGCCATGTTGGCATAAATATAAGGCGCCCAAAGAGGATAATCCAAATCTATCCCACCTAAATATTTCGTAAAATACAACAGATAACGCTGATCCTTTTCCTGATCATACAAAGAGGCCAATTCTTCAGAAGCATATGCAGTAGCACTAAATCCAAAAGTCCAGGGGGCCAAACGAATATAAATATTTTCCGGGTTCTCATCTCCATCCGGAACATCAATCCTACCAATATATTTATCACGATCCACTACTTTATACGGGAAAAGACTCATCAAAGTTGAATTATTCTGTAATGAGATCACCGCATTCTCCAAAGCTTTTTTGTAATCTCCCATATAAAGATACATACGTGCCAACATCCCATACCCCACCGGCTTAGATGCACGATAGGCATTCAACACCGGTTTTTCCGGTAAATTAGGAGCAGCCTCATCCAGATCCGCCTTAATTTGATCATATACTTCCTGCACTGTAGCGCGCTGCAAATTTGTTTTATTGATATTTTTATCCAACATCAATGGAACGCCAGGATCTGTAGCAGCAGTCGACGGATCGTAATGGTTAGCATAAGCATTAACCAAAGTCAAATACTCAAAAGCACGCCCAACCAATGCTTCAGCCCTCAATTGCTTTTTATGTTCTTCAGTATCTTGAGTAGCCCCCATTATATCATCAATAACTACGTTATAATAATAAATACGATTATAAGAGTATTCCCAAAGACCGTCACTCTCTCCTTCTCCAAAGATTTCACTATTAAACGCATATAAATGCTGCTTCGGCAACTCCAGAGAAACAAATCCTCCAGTCATATCATCTTCATAAGGCATGAAAACATCATCTGTCATAAAGTTAGGATATGATTCAGAAGCCTTTAGCAATTGAGCATAATTCAATAAACGTTCATAGTCTTCACTCTTTTCCGGAATTACAATCCCTTTAGGTTGTATATCCAAATAATCATCACATGACATTACAGGTAACGCCAAACATGCACAAAGTAAAAATTTATATAATTTCATATTTATCTATTCAATCGTTTAAAAATTAAGAGACAAACCAATTGTATAAGTAGTAGGATTCGGAAGAGTCAATGCTCCCCATCCATATCCCGATGTAGTATACGCTTCCGGATCAATATCTCCGTTAGCAGCCCACCACCACACATTACTAATTTGACAAGTCACAGCAGCCGATTCTATAAAATATTTCCTCAACCAATTCTTTGGCAAATTGTAACTCAGTGAGATATCTCTCAATTTAATATAATCTGCCTTTTTTACATGGATGTCTGCCGAATACCATGCCTGCGCATCTGTATAATAAATATTCCTATTAAAAGACGGAGCTACTCCCGGAATATTTTCATCCCCCGGTTTCCTCCAATGGTTTAAAGCCTTACGAGTAAGATTCGCACTTGGTGCACCACCCATATATCCAGCTACAACATCACGTAACACATGCCCGCCATAATATACAAACATAAATGAAAAATCAAAATCACGATAAGAGAAGAAATTTTTCAATGATGCCGTATACTTTGGAGTACGAGTTCCAGAATATACCATATCATCAATAGAACTTACTTTTGAAACTTTTTCTCCTTCTTTATTATACACCAACACATTCCCATTTGTCGGATCAAGTCCAGCATAACGATAACTAAAGACACTATTAATAGGATAACCAACAGCTGCTACATTATATGCACTATAATAAAAAACCGTTTCTTTTGTACCTTCTAAATTTGTCAATTCATTTTTATTATAACTAAACATTAAATT
>OJQX01000112.1_pt1 | contig 63663 bp, 66 predicted proteins | sample 1599031 | NCBI WGS metagenome assembly OJQX01 (sample SAMN03922513, study PRJEB24848) | human gut metagenome | isolation source: stool sample | host: Homo sapiens | place: Germany | collected 2010-02 | reverse complement strand
TCTGAAGGCCTGCCCTGATAGAGAACCGGGAGATGATTATAGAGTCTTTATGCAAGCTATCAGTTTGTCGACATCTTCTTCTGTTGTATCGAAAGAGGTAACAAGTCTCATTTCTCCTATGGTTTCGTTCCAAAAGTAGAAATGATAATATTCTTGTAGCTTATCTTCTTTTTCACGCGGCATGATGAAGAATAATTGGTTGCTCTCCACTGTTTGGGTAAACTTTATATCAGGCATTGTGGAAAGTTTCTTGTACAAGCGTTGCGCCATTGCGTTGGCATGTTGTGCGCATGTTAACCATAGGTTATCTTCAAGGAAGGCTGTGAACTGGCAAGAGATATAACGCATTTTGCTGGCCAATTGGCAAGATTGTTTTCTGGCATAACGTGCTTCCTTTATCAAATCCTGATTGAAAATCACTACACATTCGGCTCCCATCAGTCCGTTCTTTGTTCCTCCCAAAGTCAATGTATCAACTCCGCAAGCTCCTGATATATCATCAAGACTCATTCCCAATGCTGCCGCGGCATTAGAGATACGGGCACCGTCCATATGCACAAACAGTCCATGCCGGTGTGCAAATTCTGTCAATGCGCATATTTCTTCTGGTTTATAAATTGTTCCCAATTCACTACATTGACTTAGGTAAATTGCTCCGGGCTGAGAATGGTGTTCTATACCAAAGTTAACCATAAATGGTTTTAGTAATTCCGGAGTCAGTTTGCCATCCGGAGTAGGAATTGTGCGCATGAAACAGCCAGTTGCTTTACTGGGGGCACCACATTCATCTACAGCAATGTGAGCTGTGTCGGCACAGAAGATAATATGGTAAGGACGGGTCATTATTTGCAGCGCCATAGTATTACTGCCTGTGCCATTAAAAACAAACAGTGCTTCACATGGACGTGAAAATTGTTCTTTCACTTTGTGGGCGGCTTCTTCTGTCCATGGATCATCTCCATAGCCAAGTGCATGTCCGTTATTGGCCTTCATTAACGCTTCCATGATGCGGGGATGTACACTTGAATTATTGTCAGATGCAAAACTTCTCATATTCTTTTTCTATTTTACAATTTATTTGTAAAGGTAGGAGCTTTTTCAACAAAATGCAATGAAACATCATTGAAATAAATACGCAAAAGGAGCATCATGCAGATGTATTATACATGTAATGCTTTTATCTGATCTTTGTCATCGGAAAAATAACAAGGTAAAAGTATGATGAAAGCTCAGATGAAAGGCATTAGCCTTATGATAATTCTCTTGATGTTGGTATTGACCGTACAGGCGGCTGCTTTGAGAGGAACTGTAACAGATGAAGCGACTAAAGAGCCACTTATTGGTGCTGCTGTACAGTTAAGTGGTACAAATACAGGAACTATTACTGATGTGGATGGTAATTTCTAACTTGCGGGATTAAGAAATGGAACGTACAAGCTTATTATATCTTATGTGTCTTATTGTACACAGACTGTTGAGGTTACAATAAACGGTATGTTCGAAATAAAAGTAGAACTAGAACAGGATCATCAACAATTAGGAGAAGTTGTGGTTGTAGCGGATGCTAAAAAGAATACGGAGAATGCTATTATTACCCAACAACGTACCAGCTTGGTTATGCAAACGGGAGCTTCTGCCCAGCAGATTACCAAGACGCAAGATAAAGATGCTTCGGAAGTGATTCGCCGTGTACCGGGTATCAGTATGATTGAGGAGAAATTCGTTATGGTACGTGGGTTTTCACAACGGTATAATAATGTGTGGATTTATAATAGTGCCGTACCTAGTTCTGAAGCCGATGCGCGTGCTTTCTCTTTCGATATTATTCCATCGTCGCAGTTGGATAATATGTTGGTAGTGAAATCGCCTGCACTGGAATATCCGGCTGATTTCAGTGGTGGTTTTATTTTAGTGAATACCAAAGATGTTCCTAGCAGTAATTTGTTTACTATTTCGGTTGGAACTAGTTTAAATGATCAGACTCATTTAAAAAAAATTCTGTATAATAAAGGAAGTGGCACAGATTTTCTAGGTTTCGATAATGGCTTTTGTAGCTTGAAGGGTGGAATCAATGTTGTGCTTAGTCCGATGAACAATGGCTATGATTTATTAAATAATGGGTTAAACAATGACTGGACCGTTAAAGATCGTAGGCCCTTGGTAGATCTTAGCCTGAATATGAATTTCAGCCGTTGCTGGGTGGATAGTAGCGGACGTACTTTGGCTATGTTAGGAACAGTGAACTATATAAGACATATCTGGATATGGATAATAATTTGTTTGGTGCTTCGGTGTTAATTATATGCCGGATGCAGATAGCCCTGTGTTGACAGCCGCTTCATTTAATGACGCACTGTTGAGCAGCGGTTTTGAAACAGTAGAATATATCGGAGCGTTTGGAACAGATGATAATTGGTTGGATGGCTGGACTAATTTCGATCCTAATAATACAGACTACTAATACACCTTTGAATATACACACATAGCTGTTAATTTTAGGGGATTCTATGCGGTAAAGTCATAGAATTCCCTTATTTTTGTATCCAAACCTAGAAACTATTAATTAATACACCTATGTATCCATTTAAATTTAACCCCATTCTGAAATCCACCATTTGGGGTGGAGAAAAGATTATCCCGTTCAAACATCTGAATATTGAACAGCCTCAGGTTGGCGAAAGTTGGGAAATTTCTAATGTCCCGGGCGATGAGTCTGTTGTTGCTAATGGAACTGAAGCCGGCAAAAATTTGAGCCAGTTGGTAAAAGAATATAAAGGTTCTTTGGTAGGAGAAAGTAATTATCAGCGTTTTGGCGATAATTTTCCCTTGTTGATCAAATTCATTGATGCTTGTGACGACCTCTCTATACAAGTGCATCCGGATGATGAACTGGCAAAGAAGCGTCATAATTCGATGGGCAAGACCGAAATGTGGTATGTTATTGACAATGCCGGGGGGAAAGCACATCTGCGTTCGGGATTAAGTAAAAAAATTACTCCCGATGAATATGCTGCAATGATTGCTGATAATACTATTTGTGATGCATTGGCTGATTATGCCGTACAACCGGGTGATGTGTTTTTCTTGCCTGCAGGACGTATCCATAGTATTGGAGCCGGATGCTTTATTGCTGAGATTCAGCAGACCTCGAATGTGACTTATCGAATTTATGATTTCAATCGTAAGGATAAAAATGGCAATACTCGTGAGTTGCATACAGAATTGTCAAAAGATGCCATAGATTATTCTGTAGAAGAGGATTATCGTACTCATTATACTCCGAAACAGAATGAATCTGTCGAGTTGGTTACCTGTCCGTATTTCACTACTTCTGTTTATGATTTGACTGAAAATATGACGATAGATTATAGTGAACTTGATTCGTTTGTAATTTATATTTGCATGGAAGGTACATGTACGGTAACTGATGGGGATGGTAACTCATTGGAATTGCAAGCCGGTGAATCTATCCTTTTCCCTGCCACAACAAAAGAGGTGAAAGTGACTGTGGAAGGTCATGTTAAGTTCTTGGAAACTTATGTATAAAGATTCGTTTTGTTTTTGATAAAATAAACTGCTGTTTCCAATACATACAACGAAAGCAGCAGTTTATTTTATTAAAAACAATGTTTCCTGTTTAAAAGGTAAACTTCAGGCATACAGGTTTATTGGTTTTTATTGTTTTGCCTGTGTCTTTCAGTAGTCCTGTTTGGGAATCTCTTTCAAATACTTGTATGGAGTTGCTGTCTCTGCAGGCCACTAACAGGTATCGTCCGTTCCGGCTGATAATAAAATTACGTGGATGGATACCAGTCAGCTGATAACCTGTCTTTGTTAATGTTCCTTCTTCCTGATTTATGGAGAAAATAGCGATACCGTCTGCTTTTAAGCGGTTGGATGCATATAGAAATTTTCCATCAGGTGAAATGTGAATATCTCCGCTACCTTTGGCACCCACTGTGTCAGCTTCTATATATTGTATGGCGTTTAATTTTCCTTTGTCGTAAGAGAAAGCTATAACTTTTCCTGAGATTTCATTAATCAGATAAGCGAATTTTTGGTTCGGATGGAAACAAATGTGGCGTGGTCCTGATCCTGATTCTACTTTTATATTAAATTCTTCGGATTCATTCAGCAAGGAATGGGATACACCATCAGTTACATTCTCACTAACAGGAAATACATGAATCTGGTCTGTTCCTAAATCACTGGCAAGTAGATATTTATGGTCTGGAGTGAATTCTATACAATGTAAATGTGGCTGTGTTTGTCTCTCTTTGTCAAGACTATTTCCTGTAAAGGAAATAAGGCGTGTTTCGGATTTTAATTTGCCGTCTTTATCTAGTGGGAAAACGGTAATGCTACCTCCCATATAATTTGCTGTCAAGACAAATTTTTCCGACGGGCTGAGAGTTATATAACAAGGTGCACCGCCGTCAGTGGGTTGAGAATTAAGCAAAGTTAGTTTCTTTTGTTCTTTATCGAATTTGATGGCATTGGCGGTAGAACTTTTTCCGGAATCCTCCCCTACGGCATATATTCTTTCTCCATCAGCCGAAGGAATGAGGAAAGATGGGTTGGATATTCCTTTTATTCCGCTGATATATTGTGAGTTGCCATTTTGTTCATCAAAGTTATAAACCTTGATACCTTCTTCCTCCGGAGTTGCATAACTGCCTACCAACATATACATCATATTCGGATTTTCTTCAACTGTAATTGCTTCCGTTTGTTTCTTGGGAGAGGGTATACAGCCTCCCAGTATCATACTGCTCATACACAATACCATTAATTTTTTGTTCATATTGTCTGATCTGTTAGGATTAGAAAAATTATTTTCAAAGATACATTGTTCTCATTAAAATGCTATAAATAAATGAATAAATAATTGGATCTTAACAGAAGTGTGTGTATATTTGTAATCTCTTTATGAGTTACCAGTACGGGGTTGACTGGATTTGACAGCGTGGCTAAGTGGTATGTAAGCATGCAGTGCGTGGTTGATTGGCACTATAATCCCAGTTTTCAAAATTTTATCTGGCAACGAAAATTATGCTCTTGCTGCTTAATCGAATCATAGTAGATTAGCTTTATTTCTGCCAAAGTGGTGGAAACGAGACATCACTCAAAAGCTCTTGTTCCGAAGCGTTTGATCAAGTGGTGCAGTAAAATCGGGAATAGTTAGAGATCCGCCTCGTGTCTCTTACGAAAATTTAGAGGATAAGGTATAAGTTGGTGGCTTCGGTCCTGCTTATACTCGAAAATTTAGGCGAAGATAAGCATGTAGAAAGCGTATGGCTTCCTCGTTTGGACGAGGGTTCGACTCCCTCCAGCTCCACGAATGGATTTGAAAACCGCTGATTTTCAGCGGTTTTTCTTTTGTGAAAATCAGATACTCCCCCTTTTACTCCCCCTGTCTTTTATATTCATTTAACCTGTTCCTGTTAAATACCATAAAAAATGAACTTATTTCTTGATTAGATTGGGACTTGATACTTTTATTACTGTGTGTAGATTACTTGTTTCATAAACGAAAAGAGGAACCATACGTAATCCATTGTATAGTTCCTCCTAAATACTATGTAAAAAGTTTATATTATAGTTTTTCAATCTCTTCTTTAGACAATCCTGTAGCTCCAATAATTAATTCCATTGCAGTTCCTGATGACTTTAGATAACGGGCGACTTCGATAGCTTTCTTTCTTTCTCCTTCTTCAAGACCTTCCGCCCTTCCTTCTTCACGTTCAGTATTGATATTATCACGAAGGATTACAATATTATCCAAGTGACGGTAGTAAGCGGCAAGTTCATCTTTAGTCATACTATCCAACTTTAATCTCTCACGAGCCTCCTCAAGACCAGGAGCTGTGGCAGTGGAAGGTATTTCTCCAGTGTTAAGATAGTAGATCCATTCTTCCAGGGGACTTTTTGCTACCTGATTAAAACCGTTCACTTTCAGGATATAATATTCAGGATATAGCTGACTTACCGTATCCACCTTGAATGTCTGTTTCTGGAACGGGGTGAGTTCAAGAAGATCATTAGTGTGGATACCCCTGAATTCCGTCTTTCCATGATAAACGAAGTCCCTGCCATGTCCTAGGGAGAAGTAGACTATATTGACGCTGTATACTTTACGGACCTTGTCATAGCTCTCCCCTCTGTTGATATATTCAGTGACCAGCTTGGAAGTACCGAACAACATACGCTGGAAGTAGGCATATTCATTATTGTTCTGCACCTCTATCAATACCAGCTCCCCCTTGGAGTTCTCGGCAAGCATATCCACACGGTTATACTTGTCATATTCGTCCTCCTGATTGCTCTCGCTCTCAAGAAGCCTCTGGATAATGATCTTCTCACCCAGTAACGTGGTGAGCAGGCCTTCAAGGACACTGAAGTTTGCCTTGTTTCTGAGCAGACGTTTCATCGCCCAGTCAAAACGGATTATCTGGTTTTTATTATTACTGTTCATAATGGTCTGATATATGGGTTACTACAAAGATAGGCAAAAAACTCAAGACCTCCAAAATAATATGGGTTATAGTGAAAAGTGGCTGTTCTCAACGAACCGCCACTTTGTAATGAATCAATTTGTTTTATCATTCATGAGGAAAATCTATTTTAGAATAATCTTTTGATATATCCTGTTCAAAGACTTTGTGTCCAGTTCGTCTATCCTTATTATATATAATGCATCCGTCACATACATTTCTTTTTCTCCAAGAAAAATGTATGCGGCATCGAAAAACCAGCCCTCACCTCTTACCCTCATGTCTATTCTGATATCGTTTTGTATCTCACAGACTTTTCTTATAGCCTCAATCAGTTCGGTTCTCTCCATACGATACTCCTTTATCCGGATACAACAGGGCACCCGGATTTTTGTTTGCGGACCTTTCATTTATATATCAAAAGTATGGCCGTTCATTCCTCCCTCCTGAAACCTTCCAAACCCTTATATATGAGAAAATAGCTTGGAGCATTATTCAGCACCATTAGAATTAAGGTGCGTAGCTTCAAGCGTTATAAAAAGTAATTTTCCGGGTTAAATCTAATTTCAGATGATGGTTAGAACTTTAATTCGAGGGATAGCAACGGTACGAGTAGTTTTCACAGCTTTAGTCTTGATTACCCAAAGTATGCAGTCTATCGGAAAGTCAAGTCAGATCGAGGAGGTTTGATGACGGCTTTTCTTTTTTTTCTTCCCCTTTCTTGAATCCTTCAAAGCCTTATATGTGAGAATAATATATAAGAGAATAGAAACGTAATAACAAACAATTAAAAATTAGAGAAATGGGAAATTTAGTAAAAGCATTGAAGATCGCCGCAAATGTAGCGGAGATCATCGTGGCAGGCTCCGTATTGATCGAGCTTGCAGAAAAGTATGGTGGCAGATTGGGAAAGAAAAAATCCGCCACGGGTAAAGTCGCTACAGATACTGTGGTGACTGAAAACTAACATAACGTCTTGAACAGTGGATTATGATAAAGGTCAGGACGTAATAATAACAATCCTTGAAGTTACTACATCAATACTCAAGGGAATTAAGAAGCTAAGAAGTTTATTTATAAAAGCAAAGAAATAAACCTCTTGGCTTTTTTCGTTTATCGGATTTTATTAACAACTAAAAAATAAGAATAGTATGGAAACAATGACTAATGAACTTACTGTCATTCCAAGAACAATCGGAATGATGACAAGAATGATGGATGTGATTAATACTGAGGAAATCGAAGATGCTGTAATCGTATCTGAAGAAGAACAGGAAGAACATCCCAATTTTATTGAAAGTAACACTTCGGGTATTACACTTGAAGAACTTGAGAGAAACTGCATTGTACCCAGTTTTGGAGACAATCAGCTTACAATCAGCCACCAGACATTCATACACCGGATCGAGGAGGCTGCAAGGAGCTATTTTACGGGTGAGAACTTTGGTAACACAGAGATCAGAGTTTCACATAGAATCCTGGGCAGGGTTCCGGGAGCATTAACCAAAAAGAAAGAGGAACTTAAACCTGAGGACGAGACCATCTATTACCAAAGAATGGCCTTCTGTTTTCATATCCGTTCCATGAGCAGAATGATGAATGGAGAGGAAGTACATCTTTGCATAGGTGGAGTACGCAGTTTGAATGAAGAAAATCTATACGCCCGAAAATCCCCTGAGAAATTCAAGATATTCATAGGGTTTAGAGTGAAAGTTTGCTCAAATCTAATGCTGACCAATGATGGCTTGACCGGACGACTGGAAGTGATGAGTGATGCAGATATATACAGTTCAGCACTCAGACTATTTCAAGACTTTAACCCCGAACAGAATCTCAGGCTACTTGAAAATCTGGGAAGGACGAATATTTCACAGGAACAGTTTTGTCAGATAATTGGTAGGCTCAGATTATATCAAGCTTTACCCGCTTCACAACTTAAAGAATTGCCCAAGGTTATCTTAGGTGATTCCAATGTCAATGCAGCTACGAAAGGCTATATAGAAAACCCTAATTTCGGGTTACGTGGCAGAGAGAATATCACTTGTTGGGATTTGATGCAGCTACTCAATGACGCCGCCAAACAATCCTACATAGACAAGTTTCTGGAGAGAAATCAGAATTGTACTGATTTTGCGATTGGTGTCCAAAAAGCTTTAAGGGGTGAGGATACACAGAATTACGGATGGTTTTTGAGTTAGACCGAAAAAGAAATTAACTCATAAGGGAGAAAGATCTAAATATAACAAACATGATCTTTCTCCCTTTTTTATTGAACCCTTTAACGGATACTTGATATGGAAGTGAATGATATTATGACATGCATAGACAGATTGCCGCAAGGCTGTTCTGATAAAAGATATGCTGAGATTCTGAAGGAATTACCGGATGAATGTCAGTCACGTATAAGAAAGACGTTTACCCTAAATCATTACAACAGGAATAATGTATAATCAATAATGAATATTAGAGATGAAATATGATTTTATAAAAGTTGGTGCCACTGTTTGCTGGCATGATCCCGAAGGTATATCAGAGGGTGAATACAAAGTGGCTTCGGTCCCGGATAATTTGGAGGATGACAGTGTGGTCCTTATAACTTCCGATTTTTCCGAGGCTGAGGTTTTCCCTACAGAATTATCTCCGGTTTAATATTATAGGTTATGGAAAGACATGAATTGGAAAACAGCAGGGAATTCAAGGCTGCAAAAGAACTTGAACATGCCCTGAACGATTATGGGTGGAATGAGAAAAGGTTCGCTTCGGCGGTGACTACATTCCACAGGACCCTACAACAGACTTTATTCAGAAGTATGGTTGAAGTGATTAAGATTATGGGAAGTGAAGGTTACGGATATGACCTGAGGAACAAGGCTTCCCATGAGCTATGTAAGAAGATAGTGGAATCGGGAGTTCTGGAAGAGGATACGATACCATTCATCTGAAACGGTTGAGACATACCGGGACAATATTCCGGGGAGGGATATTTCCGATTAAAAGGAAGTATCTCTCCTTTTTTTATTTACCGACAATTTAAAATTCAGAAGATTATGTTATACTATGATTTTTATGGTTACGAAAGATTTAAGGCCTGTTTCGGACTTGAAAAGAGAGATAACGGTACAGTGGTAAGAAAGAACAGGATACTGCTGGGCCATCTGAAAAATCCTGCATTGCTTCGGTATTGCAGGGAACATGACGATTATGCCTTGTTACATATATATGATATGGCTGACCTACAGAAAAAAGTAATGGATGCTGTCATTGAATCAGGAAAAGGTGATAAAAAGCTACCTTATAGGGTGGAACTGATAGGAAAGACATATTACTCCTCCCAATATCAGACTGACGAAAGCCAAGGTGTATGTGAGGACTTGGATAAAGGTTCAGTCCGCTATATCAATGTTGAACGTAACCGGGTCTTCAAGATGAGGGCCGGAAAATTCATGAGAGAGCTTATCCTTGAAACAGAAATAGGAAAGCTGCTCTCTCCAAGTGTAGTAAATTGGATTGCAGGAGATGTTTTCACTCAGCAATGGTGTACTTATACTCATGGATATACTCCTGATATAGAATTGCATGTCAACGATGATTTCAGGAGCATCTATGACAGTGACTGTTGCAAGGGTGATTTCGGTTCATGCATGGTGGATAGGGAGCGTACTTCATTCTATCGTGATTCTGTAAAAGCCAAGGCTGCATACATAATAGACAAGACGGGGCTGATTGTAGCAAGGGCAATTCTTTTTACCGATGTTACGGATCAGGACGGCAAGAAATGGAGGCTGCTTGAAAGGCAGTATTCCTCGGAAGGTGATGATGTATTGAAACGCCTGCTTGTGGATAAACTTATTCAGGAAGATTATATTGACGGCTACAAGGTGATCGGTGCTTCCTGTCATGATGCAAATTCCTTTGTGGATGTTTGTGGCAACTCGTTGTCTGACAGAAAATTTGAAATAGATTGTGAACTGGAACTGGAAGACACGCTTTCCTATCAGGATTCTTTCAAATGGTATAGTTATAATCAGAACAAAGCCTATAACTACGAAAACTCCGGGACCTCATACAACCTTGATACAACGGACCTTAATCTTTACGGGGATGATAATGAAGATGATGGAGAATGGGATAGTTATCATCAATACTATTGTGATGATACAAGGCTCTGTTATCGGAATGGAATAGAAATCCGGGTGGATTCAGACAACCTGGATGATTTCGTATGGATAGAATCCAGGCAGGAATATCACCATGAAAACGATTGTGTCTGCTGTGATGAGTGCGGAACGGATATTCTGGAAGATGACGCCATGTATTCGGAAGTGACGGAGGAATACTATTGCTGCAAGAAGTGTATGGAGAAAGCGGAGGATGAATTCAAGCGGAAGAACTGGTATTATTCCGAGTATGATGATGAATGGTATGAAAGCCTTGATGATATAACCTGTATTCATATTTGGAATGAATCGGAAGGTATCTATGAGGAGAAGTCCATTAGTATAGACACATTGGATGGATTGATTGAGAATGAAGATGTATGGGAGTTTGACAATGAGGTGTTCGACAGGATAAATCCAAGTACCAACCTTCCATACGGTTATAAACTTAAAAAAGAGATGAATCATGAATATGCAATTGTTGAAGAGGCTGTATAGTATCTACAGCCCGAGCGGAAAGGAACAGAAGATGGTGAAGTTCCTCTGTTCCTACATAAGACAACTTCCCGGAAACATATCCGTGTCAAAGGATGAATTCGGGAACCTGTATGTGGTAAAGGGAGAAGCGGAAAGTTATCCCTGCCTGGTGAGCCATATCGACCAGGTTTCACACTGCAAGCATTCGAAGGATTTTAAGGCAGTGGAGACCAGGGAAGTCATATTCGGTTATTCGCCAAAGAACAGGAGGTTTGAGAATTTGGGAGCCGATGACAAGAACGGGGTATTCATCTGTCTTGAATGCCTGAAGAAATATGATGCTGTTAAAGTAGTCTTTTTCAGAGAGGAGGAAACAGGATGCAGGGGCAGTTCTGAGGCGGTGATGTCTTTCTTCGATGATGTAAGGTTCGTTATCCAGCCTGACAGAAAGGGTGATTCGGATCTGGTTACAAGTATAGGATATGCCGGCTTGTGTTCCGAAAAGTTTATGGAAGCGATAGAACCTGAGAAATGGGGTTACATGGAGGAGAACGGATCGATGACCGATATCCTGACCTTGAAAGAGAACGGACTTGGGGTTTCCTGCATCAACGTCTCATGCGGTTACTACAATGCCCATTCTGACGAGGAGGTAACAATAAAGAAAGACCTGCTGAAATGCCTGCTGTTTGTAGAGCATATCATAGAGGATTGTACTGATGTATATCCTCATGTACTGACTGATTCATATTTCAGCCCCTATGAATTTGAGGATGAGGTTTATGACATACTGAATAACGATCCAAACCTTACTCCCGAAGACCTTCATTACATGTATTCCACCAATTTCCCTCATTTGGGATTGGAGGATTATAGAAGGATATGTGAGGATTATCGGATGTTTTGGTATGAGGATGAAGAAGATAGGAACTTAAAAACTTTGGATTATGGAAAGAGATAAGAACTACGATTTGGAACTGGCTAAGTATATCTGGTCAATCCTGAAATCCAATCTCCCTGTCCTTATGTCCTGGGGAGTTGAGATTGAGACTGTAAAAGTAATAACATGTGGTCTTGAATTCAAGGTAAACGGATTCAAGCATACCGGAAAAGTTCAGATTGTATTGAATGAGGGTGCTGACCTGTTTGAAGTTTATCTGATTGGTGAGGATGGAGAAATCAGGGAAAAGAGAGAGGACATCTACTTTGACATGCTTGTTTCTGTGGTGGATGAACTTGTGGAGAAAACCGATGATTATGAAAAGAGAATTGCTGATACATATAATATTATAAAGTATTAGCGGTTCTCTGAAAAATCGGGAAATGTGACAACAGGCTTTCTGTGGGAGAGTAGAATTTATAAGAACTCGAAATCTCATGGAAAGCCTTTTTTATGAACCTGCTTAAAGGTTATTGAACGGACATTCAGTAACCGGGAAGAGCGTTAAACAAGTGTTAATTATGAAACAGAAAAATTATGTAGCCTACTTACGGCAGTCCACGGTGAAACAGGAAATCTCAGGACTTGGCGTGGAGGCACAGAGAGAAATAATACAGAATTACTTGAAGGATAGAAAAACGATTGCTGAATATATTGAAACGGAAAGTGGCCGTAAATCCAACAGACCTAAACTTACAGAAGCTTTGGAACTATGTAGAAAAACAAATTCTGTCCTGATTGTAGCAAAATTGGACAGATTAAGTAGAAATGTCGCTTTCACCAGTAAATTGTTGGAGAGTGATGTCGAGATTGTATTCTGTGATTTTCCGGAGGCGAACAAACTCGTACTTCATATCATCAGCAGTATAGCGGAATATGAGGCCGGATTAATCAGCCAAAGAACCAGACAATCCCTGAAAGCCAAGAAAGCAAGGGGATACAGACTGGGTAAATCTGAAAACCTGTTGAATAAACTGGATCAAGCGGTAGAGAACAGTAACAGGACCAATCATCAGAAAGCTCTTGACAATCCTAACAACAAGAGGGCTATAGCATTATTAAAAAACCTGGTGAAAGAAGACAGGAGTTTGTCTGAAATGGCCAGAATCCTGAACAGTGAAGGTTTTGTAACTTCTAAGGGATGTCAATTCAGAGCTTCACAGGTGAGTATATTATTGAAAAGGTATAACTTAAAAGAGGATTAAAATTATGGAACCAAGGTATGTACTGATTTTAGATTTTTGTATCGGTTGCTTGAATATCATAAAGCTGACTGATGAAGAATTAAGGGAATCAGAGAATTACGAGGACTTTGAATCTTTCCTTTCAACCATCGAGGAGAGATACGGATTCAGACTTAATAGTTGCCAGTGGATGACTACTGAAAATTTAGACATCTATTGCTATCAGAATGGAGAAGAAGCAGAACTCAATCTGTTATAGTCAAACCAGGAAGAGAAACTGAGGTAATACTTGGTTTCTTTTTTTCTTTCTTCGGGGTTGGTCGGAGACAAGGGTATGGAACGTAAGTGGAATGTATGACATAACTGTAAGACAAAGTGTTATAAAAAAGTGTGCAAATGAGGTACAAATGCTTAAAGAATAAGTGTTTTTGTAGTCTTTTTATAACATCCCTTCGGGTTATGTACCATACTCCGTATCACTTCTGTCTCTGACTAACCCCTGATTAAATTACTATAACGGTTGATAAAATATTTCCATGAACGGGAAAGGCAGATGATGGTGTTTATTTATCATTATATTCTTAACCGGATGAATAATATCGGCATAGTTTTATATTTTTTTGCCGACAATCATCTCATCCGATCTGCAAATGGTGGGATAAGACAAAAATGACTGGAGAACTTTTTATGGTGCTGTCTGAATTTTGGTAGTGGGATTAAGGATATTTTGCTGACGGTTGATTGCTATTGTCAGTTGGTAATAGTTGTCAGGGAGTGGTTCGTATCTTTCTTATCCTTAAAAGTCAAAGAGATTATAATTTGGATGATTGGTTCTGTGATTAGATTACTTTTCTTTCCCTGCCTCAAAGGGAAAAGAGGGGAAAAGGAGGGGAAATGGGGGGAAAAGGGAGTGGAAAAGCCTATTTTTTATAACTTTCTCAATTTCATCTATTCAAAAATTAGTAAAAAATTAGGTTTTAGAGATTCCGCTTTCCCCTTTCCCCCCTTCTCTCTCTTGAGGGTGGGAAAGAAGATGACAATGAACTAAAATCCATTAATTGTTCATATTAGCTGTTAGGTTCAATAGTAGGCAAGGTTTGATGTAAAAATTCATATTTTGGCTTATTTGATAAAATGAATGATATAAATGAAATAATGTTCGGTCAGTTTTTTATTTATTCCTGATTATATTGAATGATAAACAGAGTAATATATGCTTCTTCCTTACTGCCAACCCAATTTCTGATAATGATGAAGCAATTTGAATAAGTGGAATGAATTATTATCGGTTGTAGTCAGAAAAATAAATGTGATATAGGTTGCTGAAAGTATGGTTGATATTTAAGAACGAAAATCAATCCTTTAATGTTTCCTGATTTTAATCCACTCTGTAATAATTATGTATCCAGGCTGGTATGAAATAAAATGATCACCGAATGCCACATGGAGAATTATTGCAGTGAGGATTGTGTTTTGATATTCTGCCTGTTATTGATATTCTAGTTCGGAACAAGATCTATAGTTATAATTTTCTGGTGTCATGAACAGCCGGTTGGGTAAATAGTGAGAATGAATTACTATCTTTGTCTCCCGTTATGGTTACAGTCGGAGATATGAATGAACTTATGTCGGCTTTTGGGATGAAGGCTGACAGTATAACAGTTTCTGACAGGGTTGTCGGAAATTCATTGTTGATAGCCGGAAGGATTCAGAACGGGCTTTTTCCTGAGGTTGTTCTTGAAAGGATTGCTTCTTTCGGAGGTATATGTAAAGTGTCTGTCGGTGAAGGTGTTGTGATAGATATGGATAAGGAGATTGCTGAAAAGACGGTTGGTATACTTTCCTGCCTGGAGAAACGGGATATAGAACTTGATATTGAGGAAGTGGGGAAAAGAAAGATCAACCTGTATTATGGCGGTTGATCTTTTTGGTTCTGTTTTGGGTTTGGTTAGAGAATGTGACAGATTGATTTATGGGTTATCAGAATCATAAAAAGTCTTGTTCATACTTTTTTTTCCTTTGAGGCAGGGAAGAAGAAAACAATGGACCAGGATCTACAATAGGTTTTAATGAATATGTCAGTTCCTCTTTCAGACTGATTGGTATAGAATCCATGTCTTGATTTTCCTGGTCTGGTTTGATGATATTAATGGCCGGCTAATATTTTGTTTGTCGATAAATAGGTATAGTTCGAATTCTGATAATAATTGGATAAGTAGAATGAATAATGTGATGATTTTATGTTGGCTTTTTGGGGGATAGTTGATAACGTTGTGGTTCTTATATGTTTTTTAGTGAGGAAGTTGTGACAGGGAAACGGCTGAAAATTAATTGTAAATGTTTCCTGATGTCCGATAAATATTAGGTCTGGTCTATAATAAATTTGTTTTTTATTGATAGGGTAAAATAATCACCGGCCGAAGTATGGATAATGAAGTGAAGATTGATCCTTTATGTTTGTATGATGTTTTGGTTGGATATGGCTCTGATATTCAATTATCTATTCTGACTTCCAAAGAATTCTAGTATTCTAATAGGTATAACAGAAAAGAAGAAAAAAAGGTAACTGTAATTGTCTTTTGGAAAATCTTGGAATTACAGGTTAAGGGGTAAGTCGGAGGCGGAAGTATGGAACGTAAGTGGAATGTAATACATAACTGTAAGACAAAGTGTTATAAAAAAGTGTGCAAATGAGGTACAAATGCTTAAAGAATAACGTTTTTGTAGTTTTTTTATAACATCCCTTCGGGTTATGTACCATACTCATACTTCGTCTGTACCCCTGTCTTCGACTTAACCCGAATCAAATTTGTTATAAAGAGTAAGAGAATGTGGAAGAGTTGCGATACTGTTCATTTACCAGTCATCACATTAATATTCCAGCCGTTGATTTATATTTGTTGATGTTCAAGTCTTTTTTGTTGGTTGTAGCAGCCAGGAATTGGTTTGTAGCTTTCTTCTTCCCAGTTATAGTCCGGATAGATTTGATATTTTATTGTTCTGTTATCTTCTCTTTCCCCCACCTCAAGAAAAAGAAGAGCGGTAATGTCAGGGAAATGGGTCGGAAATAATGTTTTTATATAACTTTTCAATTTTAGTAGAAAGAAATTAATCAAAGCCCGTTCCGTTTCCGCTCCTTTTTCTCTTGAGGGTGGAAAGAGAGAAGGGAACAATCAAATATCCATATCTATTGCTGAAATCTGAAACGAAAAGTTGAAATATATTCAGTAATTTGTTGTTTATGTTACATGTTTTCATATATTTGCATTCATTGGATAATAAACACAGATAGCCTATGAAACCCGATTTTTCTGATTATATCATTGCTGTATTGCTTGAACTGGATGACGGACTGCCACATTCAATGGACCAGTGTGTTGATGGGGTCTATGACAAATGTGATATTGAGTATGAGATTCCACTGATAGGACATTATCTGAAAAAGGAAGATGTCTATTACACTTCCGTCAAGACTGCAATTGTCATGCTTGAAGCTAATGGTATCCTTACGATTGATAATGACCATAATGCAATGCTCACCAGAAAAGGTAAAAGATATATTGAAATAAACGAACGGGAGCTTGTGGATAGATGGAAAGAATTGTATGAAAGGAAAAAAATGAAGGACAGGTGGAAAAATGAGGATTCTTTTGATTAGTTTGTTTGATATCCATGTTCTGGGGCTGAAATGCAATGAATGGTATTACTTCTGATGGATTGGAGAAAAAGTTAGTCTATATTATAATTTCAGTATTTATAATGTTAATAATCTCTGTCCCCTCCCCCAAAAATTAGGAATACGATATATAAGGAAAAATGTAATTCTGCTTGTCTTTTGGGAATCAGGATGTTATCGGTTTGTGTGTTGGGGATATCGGTAAGGAGTTGAAGTGGTCTAGGAGTTGTTTTTACCCCAATGAACCACTTCTTTTCTATCGCTTCTTTTATACCAGTTTAAATCCCTTACCATCAGACTCCAGCTTTCCCTCACGTGCCAGCCATCCTAATCCGATATATAATGATTGTCCGGAAAGTTTAGTCAGGCTCAATAGCTCTCTTTCTGTCAATGCTTTCTCTGATTCATTAAGTGTGTTCCAGATCTTACCCGCACAGGTTCCTACAATATCAGGAGTAATGATTTCTACAGGTGATTTTGTGGTTGTTGTGGCTGTCTTCTTTGTTGTAGTCTTTTTAGTTGTTGCTGTTTTCTTAGCTGTTGTTTTCTTAGTTGTTGCCATTGTAATATGTTTTGGTTTTGTTTTTTCATGACAAAGATATAACAGTTCCCATGAAAAAGCAATTATATGTTTGGCTTTATTGATCGGGAAATGGTGGTGATCAAGTCTGCCTCTGGTTTTGGCACCTTATATATATAAATAGGTATGGTGAAAGAGAAAGGGTTGGGAAAGTTATTGATGATTAAAGGGTATGGAAAATAATGGGATCTGACTTCTTAGTTGTTTAAGTATTACGTCAGCGTCATATAATCCTTTCTGTAAAAAGCACTGAAAGCCTTATTAATGAAGAAACAATACTCATAAGAAGAGTGTCTGATATTCATGGTTATAAATCTGATTTGAGGACACTTTTCTTTTATTCTTTCTCCTTCCCAAATCGCTAAAATGCTATTCTCTCCAGCTCACCGCCTAATATCTGAAATATAAATCGCATTTAATGTTTATCGATTTTATAAGTAGGATATTAGGAGCTGAAAAAGTTTCTGTTTCTAATCGCTTGGAAAATGCTGGGCCAAGTGTTATCGTGACAAAAGACAGCAACAGACCTATCCCTGAGAAATACAAAAAAGACGTAGCATCACTCCGAAGCAAGTATGGGGATGATTTAAAAACCGGATTCTGCATTATCCTCACGCTTCAGGAGGCTTTATCAATCATGCCGAGAGATCGTAAGAGAGTAGATTCTTATGCAGGACTTATATCTTATCTAAAAAGAGAACAGGGAATTACACTAACCATTAAATCACAAAAAACTAAACTATGAAAAACTATTTTATAGCAAACGGAGAAGTGCTCAATACAAATATGAGCATTGAAGAAATGGAATTACGGGCACAGGAATCATTAGATGAGAGCACTTCCGGATTGGCACAATTCAGAATCAAGGAAATCAGCGAGAAGGAGATTAGAATGTTCTTTGTCAGGGACTTCGACTATAATCCCAACCAACCTATCATTTTTGACGCTGACATGGCCTTGATAACCGGAGTGGGAATAGGAGCCTTCCAGCCACAACAAGTTGGAGGATACCCAATGATACATCCCTTGAGTTTTGCCGGAAAGAATTTCTATTCCGAAATTACAAGCTTCATCAGGTTCTATAAATTCCAGTTGTTTGAAGAGACGGGGCAGCTGGTGGAACATATAGGCCTGAGATGCTATTCTGATCGGATTTTAATGCAGATAATCTTCTAGGGGTATGAATGTATTGGTAGCATGTGAAGAAAGTCAGGCCGTTTGTTTGGCTTTCAGAAGATTGGGTCATAAGGCTTTCAGTTGTGACCTTCAGGAATGTAGCGGTGGACATCCCGAGTATCACTTCAAAGGAGACATGTTTGATGTAATAGCCAATCGTGGTGGAACTTTGGAGAATGGTACTAAACATTTCCTTGATAGTTGTTGGGATTTGGTTATAGCCCATCCACCCTGTACTTATCTTGCTGTTTCAGGTGCAAGGTGGTATTATCACCCCGATGATAAAAAACTTCCGATAGAACAGAGAAGACCACATCCGAAATTCCCTGACAGAGCCAAAGACCGTGAAGATGCAGTTCAGTTCTTCATGGATGTTTCAAGGGTTGGAGTGAATAAACTGGCTATAGAAAATCCGGTTGGTATCATGAGCAGCCGATGGAGAAAACCCGACCAGATTATAGAGCCTTGGCAGTTTGGTCATGAAGCGAGCAAGAAGACCTGTCTATGGTTGAAAAACTTACCTTTCCTGGTTCCGACAAATGTAGTAGGGAAAGGTGAGGTCTATGTTTCAAAAAGTGGAAATAAATCCCCTAAGTGGTTCACTGACATATTCTTCTCGGGTGTATCGCCTGAAGAAAGAAGAAAACTCAGAAGCAAGACCTTTCCCGGGATAGCGGATGCGATGGCTCTACAATGGGGAGGCAGGATTATAGCAGCGTAGAGAATATTTTGATGATATAATTGTGGGATACCTAGGGAAAACGCCACAACTTCTATTGTTCCCCAAAAAATCAAGGATCGGCAAAGAAATCTGGTGCTGTCCGGATCAGGGGAATGTCGGTGGATGTGGATTATGAGAAAGTGGTGGTGAAGTTAACGTATTAGTATCTGCTCCTTTTTATTTTCATATATGTTCATGGGAAGTATTGTGCGTAGTGCATAGTGCTTCCCTTTATTTTTTATCGGTATATATTTTATTTCAATTAAATAGCATTATCTTTGTGAGTACTTGTAGAGATTTTTTTCTTTTTCTATTTAATCCGTCAGACTGTGAAGTGGCGGCGGAGATTTTTATTATTGTTGTTAATATCATCTATCAGTCTTTAAACGGCTGGTGGATTTTTTTGTATGGAGTAGTCAGGGAAACCATTCCACCTACTGATAAAAAGTTGTTTCTAGACAGGAGCAGAAAGGTCTCTTTATTTGCTCCAATGATAATCACATAATAGTAACTGGAGTCTGTATTTCTCCAAAGTCTTTGTTTTCAGCTTTTTTGGGATTCCCAAAATCGGGAATTTTCATTTTGGGGGGTAAGTTTATGTTTTGGGCAGACCAAAACCGCCTCCTTCTACTCTCGCAGATTACGAGATTATGATGATAGCGCTGTTTCAGCTATATTATCAGAGATTAAGATTAAGAATTGAAAACATCATTTTAGTATAAACATAAACTAAGAAATAGAACAATTAGTCGGTACATACAAAAAATGAAATTTTAAATCCGTTTTACTTAAAACTCTCACACGATAAATTGCGTTTCAAAAGCTACTTAAATTTTATTTAAAATATTTATTAAGCATTCTTGTTGTTTTGAATTTATTTATATAAATTGCAGCCGTTTATCAATGAGGTTAATTGAGTGTTGTTTCAGAACTTATCTGATGGGAAAGCATAAAATTATAGGAATACATCAATTAACTTGTTTAATTTTAACTAATTAGGAACTGTACAGAAGATTTTTTCTTTGTACGAATTAAATATACGTTCAAAATGGGAAAAAGTATTTTTTTTTTGGTGTTAATATGTTTTTGCCATTTCAAGATGGTAGGACAAACTTTTCATGCAATCATTTTTGCCAATACGAAAAACGATAATATAGGTCAATCGGTACAAGTGGATTATGACCGAATGCTGTTAGAAATGAAAACGGTGGCTAAATCGATTGGTTATTCCTTGAAAAAGTATACTTATTATGGAACAGCGATGAGTTTTAACCGCGATAACTTAGACCGAGTGATTGATGGACTCAGTTGCGGACCGCAGGACATCGTATTTTTTTATTATTCAGGTCATGGAGGACGGGCAATGAATGAAGATACCAATTTCCCGGAAATGTGCTTGTTCGTAAACGAAGTAGATTTTGTTGGTATGCATCAGTACTATTCATTACACGATGTCTATACCCGTCTCTTGAAAAAGAAACCACGATTGGTCATCGCGATGGGGGACTTGTGTAACTCAACTATGACTTGGTATGAAAAGCCGACAAAAAGTGCTTCGCAAGGACCTAGTGAGTTGTCGAAGGGGACTTGCGAGGTGTATCGCAATCTCTTTCTCGATGTCACCGGTGGATTTATTATGGCTTCCAGTAAGCCTAAAGTGACATCGACTTGCTTGGTGTCAGGATCGAATCCCCAAAGACATTTGGGAGGAAATTTTACCCATTATTTTCTCGAAAATCTTCAAAATAGTGTGTCGCATGATGTCGATTTGGGATGGAATGAGCTATTGGATAAAGTCATTGTTTGCACCCAACGGCATTTGGTGAAAGATGACGACAAATGTCTAGTACCGCAGACACCTGTCTATAAAAATGAACTGACAAAAGTGGAAATATCGACTCCAATTCCTCCGATAGTGATTTCACCTCAACCTCCACTGCCATCGAATGACGAGGTAACCAACCAGCAGGACCAGATTGCATATCTACTGAGCAAGGTATGCAACTCCAAGTTGGACAAAATGGAACGCATCCGCAATATTATGCCAGCACTAGAACCTTTCTCCAGCGTACACGCTCGTATTCAGGTGGTTGGTGCTGATAGCCGGACATTAGTAAATACTACGAATATCCAGCATTATTTGAACTATTTAAGTATCGCTACTCAATTACTTGAAATCAGTGTTGTTGATCTAAAAAAAGATACATCGGGGAAAGTAAATTATCTGAAAGTACATGAAATTCATTATAAATAAGTAAACTCACTATTGAGTTGTTAAATTTAAATTGCAAGGAATATGAAACGTTTTTTACTGGGATTAGTCTTTTTACAACTACCAATTCTGGTAAGTTGGGCGCAAACTCATGATCTTACAGATGAAGAATTGGATGCCTTTCAGGTGCAATGTCAGGAACGAGTGGATGCCTTTCAGATGGGATTGGAAATTATTGGTGACAAACGTCAGACGGTTGAAATCAAGGATCATTACATCCATACACTGCCTGAAATGTTCCTTGGTAACGGTGATCCTTGGGTGGATAAGCAAGGAGGCAAACATAAAGAAGTCGTGATGCAAGTGTCGTCACTTGATAAACAAGATCGTGTGGTGATTACAGAACACCCATTGAAAAAATATTTGTACCGTCTGCGCAAACTTCCCTATACATCGGTAACCATTGAGAAGGCTAAAACGTGTTTGGTGAGCAATCTTTATAAAGTGAGCGACAACTTGTATACGGGTACTTGTACTTTCTTCCAGTATTTTACAGCCAAGAGCGGTGAGTCAGTCGTCATTAAGGATCATACGCAAAAAGATGTGGAAATTTACCTGCAACGAGTAGAAGACGGCAGTTTGGGAACCTATTGGAACTTGAAATTTGGTGATATAAACGTTGTGGAAACTAAACCCGAGTAAGCTATGAAAACGAGAGGATTACGCATTGTAAATTTAGGAGTCGGGTGTTTGTTGTTAGGTTGTGCTCTTTGTGCCCAAATACCACCTAGGTCTGATTTTAACACAAACAATGGGTCGTTCGATGAGTTGGCCTTACGGTTCAAGGTAAAGCAGTTGGACGAATTCATACGTCGTTTTAATTATGAAACAGACTATACAGGAAAAAGGATTGAGCGACCGGCGTTCGACTCGCTGCCCGTTGATACAGCATGGAAACGCAAGAACCTAATGACTTTGCTCAATCTAGAGAAGTTTCAAAAGTCTGACCACAGACTAGACTCTCTGTCGACCGCTTTTATTGAGTACTTAATTCGGGAAACTCCACAGTTACACTACGAAGACACTACTTGGACTGCCGAAGCTTTTGCTACGGTACGTTACCGTCAGCAAGAATATCCTATCCAGCTCTACCTACGTACTGAACAGCGCAAGGGTATTTACTACAAGTGGATATTGAAGGACGTATCGTCGCCACTCTTTGCAGCCTTATGGCCGAAGTCGAATGCCAACATTTTCCTGATGCCAAATCTGCATGGAATCAGTTTTTTGTCACTACCAAGTTTTCTAAACGAGAATTCGGAAAGTGTCCGTCATCTACATGGTAAAGGATATGAATTACAACGGCTAACACTTTTTGATTTCTTGTATGCTACTCGTCAACTCGAAATGAGAGCCATCAGTCGAGTGGTCTATCACTTCCGTCTGCCTCGTTACCGTTTTCGCGTAGAACGGTTTGAGCACCGTGATTCGTACAATCAAGGTTGGCTGATTAATGAAATTCGACCTATATAGTAAATGAGACTTAAATATATATCAGTTTTATACAATGATAAAAATGAATAAAATACGATTTGTTTTTCTGCTTTTATTTTGGATATTGCCATTTGTCCTATCTGCTCAATTGTCTTCTGATAGTAATCAAGAACAGCAAGCTTTGCAGGTAGCTAAAAAATTTTGTCACTTGCTAATTCAATTTAGCGAAGGACAGCGTACCACAGTGTTCCAACAACTCAATGCAATGTGCTCAGGTATTGATTGTTCAGCCTATGACGATTTAAAAACCAATAAGGAAATAACCCTACGTAACTACTTGATGGCTCTTCAGTTCAAATACCCACAAACCTTGCCTATGCGAATTTCTACGCCAACACTGACCGACTGTGAAATATATCAAGAGTATGATTTTAAAGTAGAACTGGATTGGAACTGTATGTTACAGCAAAACTTTTCAACCAGTAATATAGTCAATTTGTCGCACAATCAGCTTAAAAACTGCATGTATATCTTTACAGTAGATCAAATTTATCCTACGTTAAGTAAACAAACCCGTAGAAAGTTGATTTACAGTGGAAAAAGCGGTAAAATTATTGCCTTTGTAAAGCAAGATAGCCCTATTATCACTTATAACAAAGGATTAGATGCTTATGCTCGAAAGAAATTTTCTGTAGCTCTCAGTTACTTTGACCAAGCTGTTGCTTTGGGAGGAGTGAAATTCAGTTACAAATATGATTGCTACATGGGTGGATACACTATTTCTTGCTTACAAAACAATTTGGAACAGGCTCTATGTTATGCCAAAAAAATGAATGATATAGGAGCTGAATTCTATCTTCAGGGATATTTGGCAATGGTGAAAGGACAATTGAGCGTTGCCTATAACCATTATAAAAATCTGGAAAAGTATCTGCAAGAAGGCAAAAAAAGCATATATACCTTGGCAGATGCCTGTTATTATCTAGGTATTTTGAGTGCTTATCCAAGCGAATTCGTACCACAAGCCAGTGGGCGTAAGTCAGTCGAGTATTTCGTTAAGGCAACTCGTTCCCGTTCACTGATTGCTTCTGCTTCGGCTTATTGCTTATATCAATTTTGGGTGGTTCATCAAATGGATTCCCGAGGAGGCATTACTGAAGAGGATTTATCTTATTCTGATGCATTGTTATACTTGGAAAAGGCGGCGAAAGCAAATTTTCCGGCAGCCTATTTACCTTGGGGGGTGGCACTCTACTATGATTTCAACGATAGTAAGCAGGCTGTGGTATGGTTGAAGAAGGCTGCTGAATTGGGCGACCGTATGGCGATGGCGATAATGGGGCGACTAATGACTACTGAAGCAGTCTTGCGCGAACATAAAACCGAAGGTCGACATTGGTTACAGCAGGCACTTAATGGTGACGGATTACAAGAGTCCATTGATGTCTTCCGTAACACGATTGGTCGCGATATCTGGCCCGCCAGCCGAGATCAAGTGGTCGCATTTGTTCGCCAAGAGTATTAAATGATATGTTGATTTTTGAATAAGTATATGAATAATCAAATAAGAAAGTGGATTCTGAAAGGGGTGATTTATCTTTTGGGTTGGGGAGGAACTTCGTTATGGGCCCAACAGAGTCTCTACTACCAGCAGGAGAAAATAATAATGTTGCCTTCGGAGGATGTTCTTCCTGGAAAACATCATGAAGCAGGGATGTTTATGGTATTCACGTCTCATGGTTGTTATGATGCTGACCGGCAGGGCTATGATGTAGGAAACGGGTTTCGTCAGTTGACTTCACACGGTAAGAATATCTTAAAATACATTGGTGACTCTTATTGGGGAAATGGGACTGTTTACAAAGTAACAAAAGACAAAAGACGAATGAACATTACTTACAACAACCGAGTGTTTGTTTATGTGAGAAGTACACCGCCTATTGGAGCTATGACTTGCCGACTGATTCGCAAGACGAGTACGGCTTCGACAGGGGATATTACGGTGACACCTACACCTTATACTCCTATTGTCACAAGCGAGTCGCAATCGGCAAATAAAGAATACTATCTTCGTCGCTATCAGCAATTGGAGCAGAGTCTGCGTGCAGATATTCAGACGTACGAAACGACATTGTCAAGCTCATACACCAGCGACAAAAGCACAATGATTCGATCTATACGTTTAGCACAAAATAATCTGAAAGCTTGGAGAAATACAGCTAGTCAACAGGGTGTGGTAATTCCAAAAAGCCCTTGGGAGGACGTGCAATTGCAAGAAGGAATCGTGCATTATTAAAAAAAATAAAATTATGAAAAGAATTAGTGTATTATTTATGTTTTTAGGTCTCGCTTGGTTGACAACTTCAGCGCAGACCTATTTTTACCGATGTGACAGTTATGTGGATCAAAACGGTGTAATGAAGAAAGGAAATAAGTCCATCATTTGCATCACTTTTGTAAATGATAAGAGTGTATGTTATAAATCAGATCGTGATGGTAATCTTTCCGACAGTGATCAATTCCGTTTCCGGCAAACGACCAAAAATGGGGTACACATATACACTTCTATCATTAAAGAACGGGTAGAAAACAGACAGAGAAACCAAAATCAGATAGGAATGTTTGGCTATATAGATCCTAATGCAATACAAAATGGTTACGAACAAGGATTTTACACAGGATATACCTTAGTGGGTTTTCCGAATTATAAGTTTTCCAATGACTTCAGCAAACTAAATATCATGTATACGCAAGGTAAACAGCAAAAACCGACTGAAGTATATGTGCGAGTATCTGAGCCGACAGAACAGATTGACGACTCGATGTATTAATATTACAAATTAATTGAATAATAAATAGAACATGAAAAGTATGAATTTATTTGTATGTGTCTTTATGGCACTCTGTTTAGCAGGTCAAATGTCTGCACAAGATATACGTACAGTGAACCGTGCTAAGGCGGGGAATGCGGATGCTCAAAACGAGTTGGGTGTGTATTATGCCAATAATCAGAACTATAAAAAAGCGATACGTTGGTGGAAAAAGGCAGCTAAGCAAAACCATGTAGGAGCTCAGTTTAACCTAGGAATGAGTGAATATAATAATGGTTTCGATGAAGTGGCTTTGGATTGGTTCCGTAAGTCTGCTGACGGCGGCTATGCCCCTGCACAATGTCGTTTGGGTGAATATTACGCCAATGAAAAGAAGGACTACGATCGATCGTTGTTTTGGTGGCTAAAGTCGGCTAATCAAGGTTATGCTCGTAGCCAGTATTTTTTGGCTGTTCATTATTTAAGAAATCAAAAGTTAGAGGAGGCTTACAAATGGTGTGAGAAATCGGCAGCGCAAGGTTTCTCACAAGCGGTAGAACTGCTAAAACGTTTAGAAAAGTAAGTAAATGAAAGAACCGTGTAAAAACTGTGTTTTTTAAGCTTCAAGACTGCATTTGTGTGAACTATCGTTAATCCGATTATACCTTATTAATATATAGGAATTGGATAAAGACGGAGTATTCAGCCAAAGATATGGGAAACATCTAGTGGATTTGGGTGAGGATATATTTGCTTTACTCATCCGTTATACGTATTTTTGTGCGAATGGATGATTGTTTCAAAAATTCATAATTTTATCTTAGTCGGAAAGTGTTCCGATGTCCATGTTAGACGAATGATAGAGAAGATCTTATGTGCTGATCTGTGAAGATCGGTACATTTTATTCTTATACAATAAGCAACAACAGATCACACACCCAAAAAATAAGAAGAGAGGCTTTTCACACCTCTCTCTAAATAAATACCTATAAACAAAACTCTTTCTTCAATTTCTGTACTGTACTAACGCTTACTCCCTCAAGTTTGGATACCATATTTACAGGATAGTTCTTGCTTAAAAGTTTGAGTACCCCTGAATATTGTTCAACTTTCTCCTCCTTTGGTTTACGATATCCCGTTTTTCTCCCTACCTTCCCACCTTTGCTATATACTGTGCTTTCCCTGATTGTAGACGGAAGCTGATATTCTCTCTTTCCATAGCAGCCACAGTACCAAGGATAGCGATGAAGATAGTAAGGAATGGATGCTCTTTACCTGTGGAATCAAAAATACTTAGGAGATCGATCCACTGGATTGTATTAAATTTGCAATACAGTACAAATTCTTTTTATATTTACCAATCCGTCAGGCTATGAAGTGTGATGGAAGTTTTGTTATTGTTATTAATTTATCCATCAGTCTGCTTTATTCACAGGCTGGTGGATTTTTTGTTCTGAATTCCCCAAAATCCAAGTACGTAGGGGATAAAAGCAACAATCCCCGACTTTCACAAGCCAGGGATCGCAATTTATAAATTTAAAGTTTTTATTATCTAAGCATTTCTCTCACTAGAGAAACGACTTATTCTAATTTATTCAACTATAGTGTGATATTATTCACCTACAGTAATCTCAACAGGCACAGGACTTGATTTAACACGATTCCAGTGGTCTTTTACATTAATCTTGATAGTTGTTTTAACTGTGTGATCAACTTGATAACCTTTCAGGATCAGACCGCCTTCAACTGTTACAGACTTATTGTCAACAGTTGTTGATGTAGCAGGAGTAGCCTTACCTTCATTATCAACTTCGAAGTACAACTTGTTACCTGTTTCACCAGTTACTTCTTTAATATCAGTACGAGACCATGCGTTAATATACTTTCCTGCCTCTTTTGCTACTTTATCCGGCATAACCTTGTAAGATACCTCAGTATTATAAGTGTAACCGATAATAACATTATTACCAAACTTATAACCGTTCAAATCAGAAGCCTTGATTGTTACTACATTACCTTCTTTCGGAACGATCTTACCTTTTTCAATCGGACTCATTACTTTCACTTGGAAGTTGAATACTGCATCAGAAGGATATTCCCAAGCATTATCAAACTTACCGTCGATAGTCAGTTTCAGAACTTGATCGTAACCTTTTTCTTCACCTAATGTACCATCCAAAGTCAGGTAAGCAAGAACATCTTCAGTAACTGTTGCGTTAGCAGCCTGAGTTGCATCTGCTTCAGAAGTAGCAGCTACACTGTTCAACTTAGCCAATTCAGAAGACTTCTTGTCTGTAGAACCGATCTTGTCGTTAGCATTCAATTTTACAGTAAATCCGTTAGTATCATACTTAGAGAATATTCTGCTTAACTTGAATGTAGCAGCACCAGCTCTCTTAGCAGCTTTAAAGTCATCCATGTACAAGTAGCAGTTAGCCACATTATTCTGAACGAATCCCGGATCAATTGCGAACAACTCAGTGATAGCAGGCAGAGTGAATGTGAACGGAACCTTGATAGAATTCAGTTTCTCACCATTCTCTTCTGCATCATAGAATGTGATAACAGCTGTATACTGCTTTCCAATTTCAAATAGTGAAGCAGCAGTAACATTGTTAACAGCAAAAATCATATTCTTAGCAGTCTTACCTACAGATACGGCTTTTTCTTTGTTACCCTTCATGTTATCTTTCAACTCAGACACGAAAGTTTCTACTATTTGAGCAGATTCAGTTAAAAGTGTACCGTCAGCATTGTAGTAAGCAACTTCAAATCTCTTCACCTTAGTATTCCACAAAGCCAGCCCTTCAGTACCCAAAGCATTTTTCATCTTAGTCAAATCAATCTGGAAGAAGTTCTTATCCTTAGAAGAATCAGTAGTGTTATTCTTGCTCAGTTGATGAGTGATAGGATCATAAGTTACATCGCTAGTGATCTTGCTTGTCTCGCCGATCCACAATTGAGCTTGTTCATACTTACCTTCTTTATCAATATTCTGGATTGTCAATAAGAAAGCTGCTTTTGTGATGTTATCCGGAGTTTTGGTCAGACGGATAGCCACCATACCATTTTCTTCCTTGGTTTGAATTCCGAACAAAGTTTCATCATCGTTGTCGAATACCAAGTGCATATCATATAATGCAGCAGCCTTATCAGCATACACATTATACCAAACACCTGCTTCCATCTTTGCGTCAGGTTTAGATTGACCAGCATCTACAGAAGGTGTAGCGTTCTTAGACAAAAGAGTCTTATCATTCTCAGTTCCATTCCTCATTTCAAGTTTGGACTGATCTTTTGCGCTTACAAAATAGATATTTTCCAGTGTTTCTACTTCCCCTTTGCTTACTCTGATTTCATATTTTGAACGAACATCACCACCAGCTGTTACAGCAAAAGCAATAGCCTTGTCTTCATTGTTCACTGATGTATTGAACTGTTTCCAATAATTTGTCTGTTCTGTATTAGAAGAAGTTGCTTTGATATATTTATCGGCAATAGACAGGTTGTACAAACCGTTTGCATTGGCAGCGCGAGTTGCTAATGCAAAATATTCCATGTCAGTATAAGGAGTAGTTACAAAATCAACATTGGAAAGATATCCGTTTTTGCTGTTAACCAGTTTAAGATCCAAATCGGCAGCATCTACATTGGTAGGATTAACCTGCAATTTGATTTGTCCTGCACCAGCCATGATGTAACCATTGTCTACAATAGCTCTTTGACCAGCCCAGTCTTTCTTTGCCGGAGCCTTACCATTGTTATTCTGATTATAATTGAATTCATATTCTGCGATCTTGAAGTCGAAAGGCATTGATTCTGTATTAGTACCGTTTCCTCTAGTAATCAACATCAAGTCAGTCAATGAACTTGCAGCTGTAGGTACAATAATTTCTTGTTTCTTTCCTTCTGCATCAAAAACAGTCAAAGTCCAAGTTTTGTCAGCATTTTGAACAGCAGTAACAGGAGCCACCTTTATTGTAGTAGGATGAGCTTCTCCCTTTTCATCATAGAATACCCAACATCCGTCCTCACTTACAGTCGGAGTCTTGATTTTGATAGTTTCACCAGTAGATGCATCCTTAGCTATAGCTTTCCATTCAGTAACCTTACCATTGATAATAAAGAAGCCTTCGTCATTGATTTCTACTTTGTCTCCTGCTGCACCAGCTTCACCCGGAGCGCCCGGAGCACCATCCTTACCGTTAGTGATAGGATAAGAAGAACCGTCATTCAATGTGATAGTGATACCTTCAGCAGTAGTAGCTACATTTGTAATGTACTTTCCTGCATTGAATTCAGTCTGCAAAGCATCCAATTTAGACTTCAGATCGCCCAATTCAGTGTCGATACGATCGATGTCATCGTCATAGTCTTTACAAGACACAAACGTTCCTGTCGAAGAAACCATCAAGGCTCCGAACAGGACTGCACTTAAAAACTTTTTGTTCATAATGAATTTAAATTTATAAATTTAAAAAACTAAAAATTGGTTTTCATTTATACTATAAAAGGACTTAATTATTCTCTTCAAACTCTTCCTCCACACCGTTCCGCCTTACATATTCCACAGGTCTGCATCCCGCTATTTTCCTGAAAGCACTGTAGAACGCACTCTTTGAGGCGAATCCACATCGTTCCGGAATATCCTTCATCAGACACTTTCCGTTTCTCAACAACTCCTTGGCGTACTCAACCCTGTAGCTGTTTATCAACTCTTTCAAGTTACATCCGAAATACCTGTTCACCACATTGGACATATAGGTCTGGTTCGTTCCGACAAGAGCACTCAGCTTATCCAATGAGAGTGAGATATCCAAGAACACCATCCTTATCTCCATCTGATAGAGAAGTGACCTGTAGATCTCGAAGTCTATTTTTCTCCCCTCTATTCCCTTACGCACAAAATTCTCCTCCCACTGCTTTCTGACAGCCTTTGAGAGAAGTTGTTTCTGTCTCTCCGAAGTGGTGCTTCTGTTTCTACGTCTTAAAAATAGATATTCCATCCGCTCTCATCTTTACTCCGTAACCTTGTCGGTTATACGGTATTTCGGTGCAAATATACATCTTTAATTGAAATATTGTGCATTTTTCCTATAAAAAAAATTAGATTCCTGTAAAAACTGTACTTTTTGAGTGTCAGGACTGCATTTGTGTGAACTCAGGTTAATCCGATTATACCTTATTTAATATATTAGGAATGGGATAAAGACGGAGTATTCAGCCCAAAATACGGAAAACATGTAGTAGCTTTTAGTAAGGATATATTTGCTTTACTCATCCGTTATTCTTATATTTGCTATTCTAAAAATAATCAAGATATTTGTGTTTTATCTGAATCGGATAGCGTTCCGATATCCATATTAGACAAACGATGGTAATCTTATGTACCTGTCTGTGAAGATTGGTACATTTTATTCTTATACAATAAGCAACAACAGATCATACACCACAAATAAAGAGAGAGGTTTATCACACCTCTCTCTGAATAAATACCTATAAACAAAACTCCTTCTTTAATCTTTGTACTGTGTTGACGCTTACTATCTCAAGCTTAGATAGTCTACCAACCATCTTTATCGGATAGTTCTTGCTTAAAAGTTTGAGTATCCCTGAATATTGCTCAGCTTTCTTCTTCTTTGGTTTACAATATCCGGTTTTTCTTCCGACTTTTCCACCTTTCATTATATACTGTGCTTTCCTTGATTGTAGACGGAAGCTGATATTCCTCCTCTCCATAGCAGTATAGTTCCAAGGATAGTCAGAAATGGATTTTTTGTTAATACGGATAAATAATATGTTTTGATAGCGGGTACGATGGTTGTGTGGGCCAAGAAAAAGGAAATAAATAAGATATATCTGTAAAGCAGGTTGATTATCATAATAGTCTATTGGGACTGATAAAGATATGGCTTCTTTTTATTTTATATGGAAAATGTAACAGATGATATTCTATGTTGGTTTATTCATGAATTGCTTCTTAAAAAATGCTCTCAAATGGAAAAATTAAAAAAAATGTTTTGGTACAGTTGTTTTTTATGTAAAATAAATGTATGTTTGAAACGTTCATTAAAATGAACAAAGAGTTATAAACAAAAAGCGTTTAGCTGGTTCTGTATAAGTGAAAAGTCGAAATTTCCCGGGAAGTACCAAGAACAGCCATACGTTCAGCCTGCAATATTTGGTGGGGGGGCGTTTCCTGTTTTTGTACCAAGGGCTTCGGCTCCCGCACTTATAGACGAGGCTAATGCCCTTCCGCTTTTAATTCAGATGGGTTTGCACATAGGGCACAAGCCTGTTATAAAGATATATGATAAAAATGAACAAGTGCAAATCCCGTTCTTATCTGAAGAGCATTATCAAACATTGGAACTCCACCGAAAAGAAATTTCCAATACATGACTGATATGTAGGCTTCCACCATTGTCTATGTATCATCGGATAACGATTTCCTTTTTGGGGATCGGTTGTCTTTTATATCCTTTTATCAAGGTACTTCTGTCGGGTTATTATTAATTGAATATAAATATTTAAATGTAAGACGTATGGACAAAAGAATCGTAGGTGTCAATGCAGGTAATGTATGGCACGTTCTTAATGAAGTGAAAAGAATATCAATCCCCGAACTGGCCAGAAAATTGAATCTTAGTGTTGAGAGCACTGCATTGGCTGTCGGATGGCTGGCCCGTGAGAACAAGGTTTGCATACACCGGGTAAACGGATTGATAGAGGTATATGATGAAAGCCATTTTGGTTTTACTTTTGGATAAGTGCATGTATTGTTATGGAGGGAAATTGGGGCTGGTAAAATGTTCCGGTTTCCTTCTGTTTTTATTTGGTAATGAATGGATAATATCGTTTTCAAAGGTAAGTTGGAGACGGGAGTTCATACGAAGTAATGAGTATGATATATAACCGTAAGGATGTTATAAAAAAACTGACAAAACACTTATTCTTTAAGCATTTGTACCTCATTTGCACACTTTTTTATAACACTTTGTCTTTCAGTTATGTCATACATTCCACTTACGTTTCATACTTCCGGCCCTGCCAAACTCCTGATAATAACTTGGTCTGTCAGGAAAAGAAGTGTTTTGGAACAGGATATCGGGAAATAGGAATCAAATACCTTTCAAATTTCGGATAATATCTTTATCTTTAGAGAAAGTTTTCATGAATCAACAGGTATCACAAGTATTATAGGTGTATGAAAACAGGAATGCTATATATTTTAGTATGTTGTCTTTTTCTGGTTGGTTGCAATGGAAAAAGTAATAAAGAGAACCACGCTGATGTTACTGACACGGTCTTTGATGCAATATCTCCTGTAGATAATGAAACGGACGGTCTGACAAAACTTGAGGGAGAGAATTTATGGAAAGAGGCGAACAGGTATAAGGCTTCCATAACCGATACCACTTTCCTTAGGACAAGAGGGATAATGTCCTATGCCGCAATAGATATGTATACAGGAGAAGGTCTCAACAAGAACTACGCCTTTAACCGGATTGTTTATCTGAAAGCGTTGGATAGAGCCAGGAAGTTTCTTACTGTAGCGGATGACAGACTGAAATTCAATGTCAAATCCGGTAAAGAAATTCATATTTCAGAAGATTTATATCTGTTCATATCCGATTTGTTCAACGAATGGAATAAATGGCTGGAATCGGGCAGTCATGAAATATTAAAAGATGAGCAGGAACTCTATACAGTATTACCTAAAGAAAACAACCGGATTCAACCCATAGAAATTGAAGAGGAACCCAGACAAGATCCGAAAGATACAGGAGCCATCGAAATTGAGTATATTCCTCCCGTAGATGCTACTTCTCCTGTAAAGAAAGAGGTGTCTGTAAAATGGGGACATTTGATAGATGATACGGAAGGAGTGGTCAAGGCTTCTTTTGACAGGCATAACAACCGGATAAACCGTGAAAAAAGTGAGGATATCATGGTAAATGATATCAGTATTTCCGAAAGCAAGGTTTATATTTCCATTGTCAGTTCCAATTATAATCTGATATATAAAGGTGAGGCTGATTTCTATCTGGAGGACAAACAGAAGAAATTACATAAGATTCCCGGTAAAGACGTGGATAAGGAGTCTGTCGCCCTTCTTCTTGGAAAAGGGAAAACTGCCGAGATAGGTGTTGATTTCCCTGATAGCTGCCAACCGGGTGATTATCTTTTGAAAATCAGGGTCTATAATGAGAACGAGGAATATTATTATACAATCCGTCAATGGTTTGAAGCCTATACCTCTCATCAGGTTTCATCCAGGGACAAACCTATTCCTATAGGACCTGCACGGTCTTCGGACTATAAGATACTTTCAGACGAGGATGATATATTTGATGTTGTTCGGAATATGCCTGAATTTCCCGGTGGTATGCCTGGACTGATGGAGTTTATAAGACAGAATATCCGATATCCACAAGCTGCAAGACAAAGCAGACTGGAAGGCAGGGTTATTGTACAGGTTGTCATAGACAAGGATGGAAGTGTGATACAGCCCAGAATTCTCCGTAGCATCAATCCTGTTCTGAGTGCTGATGCCGCTTTTTGTGAGGAAGCATTACGTATCGTTTCAATAATGCCTAAGTGGAAACCCGGTAGCCAGCATGGAGTAAATGTGAAAGTAAGGTTCACGTTCCCGATAGGATTTGAATCTCCCACTAGTCAAATTACCCGAAATAATGAAAGTATGCCATGAAAACGATATTTGTAACCATACTGCTTTGTGTTTTGATGGTCAGATGTACAAGCAAACCTAAACATAATCCGATAGTGGATACTATAAACAGTAGTATAGGAATAAATGATACCCTCGGATTGTCATTGTATCCCGAATACCCTGTATATTCCACCAGACAGAAACAAGTGACTTTTGTATTACATAACAATAGTGGTACTGATATTGGTCTTGGAGGATATTACAGCTACACTTATGAGGATGAAAAAGGAATATGGAGGGATGTGCCCATGCAACTTATTGTATTTGCTGAAGAAATCATGCTCCAACAAGGCAGTACATATTATTATAATGCGGAATTGTTCAGGCATACTCCCGGTCGTTATCGCTTTTTTCTTACAATAAGAAGAAATGATAGAAAACATACTTTAATGGCTGAATTCCAATTGCAGAATGATGCTGTTGAATTTTTTAAAGTGCATTCTGATAACCAACAGAAAGATACCTTACCACCGGACGAAGTGCTTGTTGACCAACCCGTCTTTAGAGTCATTGACCAAATGCCTGAATTTCCCGGTGGTATGGATAAACTGTTGCAGTTCATCAACGACAATATACAATATCCGGCAGAAGCACGGAAGAAGGGAATACAAGGAAGGGTTACTGTTCAATTTATTGTAGATGAAGACGGTCACATAACAGAACCTAACATAGTGAGAAGTGTTGACCCTTTTTTAGATAAAGAGGCATTACGTATCATAAAAACGCTTCCCCAATGGAAACCCGGAACATTGAAAGGGAAAGCTGTAAAGGTGAAATATACAGTTCCGGTAACTTTTAGGCTGGATAAAACAAAAGAGATCCCCCAAGCCCCACAATCAATGACACAGACATTGCATCTGGTATCCCGTAATATTCCAATCGGAAAAAACATGAATCCCGATTCGCTTTCCATGAAAACAGAATATGCCTGCTATCCGCCGTCAACTACGGAAGTGAGAATATTTGTCATCAATCACTCCCAGCAAAAGTACACATGTGGAAATGACTACAGCCTTGCTTTTTATAATGGCAGCAAACGACAATGGGAAACAATATCTGCCAATCCAACTATTGAGGATATTGGTTGGGTATTGCTTCCCCAATATCCCCCTCATCAGCAGACAATCAAACTCCATGCTTCTGAAATACCCAATCGTCCGGGGAAATACCGAATTTATAAAACATTCTATAGAGATGCCAAAGAAGTAGCCTATGCGGAGTTTGAAATAACTTCATCCGAGTTATATCAGAAATAACTTGATAAGGCGATGTGATATTAACCCAATGGAAGATAACGATGAAATATTTACTCTTTATATCGTTGATACTATTTTGCTCTTGCCATTCCGGTTCTTCCAGGAAAGGACAGGGAGAGAAAACAGACAGCATTCGTTTACAAAAGGAACTATACGCTTTACATCGGTATGTGGACAGCATTATTAAATCCGATACCATTCTGCAACAACACTTCCATTGTTCAGGAGTAGGTCTGACTAAAGACAAAGTATCCATTGACTTCCAGGATATACCGGAAGATTCTTTTGAGGTCTTTAAATCGGCATTCAAGAAGAACGTTTTTGATTCTCCGTTGTTGGAATTCAATATAATGTCGGACATCACATTTGGCCCTGAAATCATTCCGATAAAAGAAGATTCTCTCGGACGGACTACAAATATAGTGTTGAGTCCTATACCACGGGATATTCCGTCAGGGGAAGCCATAAACCCTGATTCCCTTTCAATGCGTGTTGAATATGACTATTATCCGTTATCGACAACGGAAGTAAAAGTAATCATAACCAACCACTCCCGTTATGAATATGATTGTGGTGAAGGTTACAGTCTGGTCTATTACAATGAAAAACAGAAAACATGGGAAACGCTGCCGACCAATCTAATCAGGAATGATGTTTTATGGATATTTCCATCGAATTGTCCCACCCATGAGCAGACAATCAGGCTTTATACTTCTGAAGTGCCTAATCGTCCGGGGAAATATCGCATCTATAAATCATTCAATGGAAATACAAAAGTAGCTTATGCTGGGTTTAAGATGGTGGATAAGAAAGGAATTGAACAAATCAGAAAACGAATCAGTGAGTATAATATGAAAAATAGGGACACTATAGCACAAAATATCACAGATTTTGGAAGCTATGGGGATACGATTGAAGTTTCTTTGATTAATAATTCCTCCTATTTTCAGGAAATGTTCAGACGTAAAGTGATCAGTTATTCGGCGGTCAGTCATGGAAAAATTCAGCAACCGGAGCTTTTTACCTCATCTGCATATTCTGATACTTTACAAATATCCATGAAGACAGAAAAATCAGTTTATCCCGTGGGTGTAAAAAGTGTATCTGTGAATCTGGTCAATAATAATTCAAAGGCTTTGTCTTTTGGCGGGGATTATAGGGTAGCACGTAGAGAAAGTGGTCAATGGATTCTGTTATATGGAAATTTTAATGTCAAAGATGAAGGCATTATAATAAAGCAGGGAGGAACATATCAGTTTGCAGCCAACCTTTATCCCCTCTTTAATGATAATAAGCCTGGGGTTTATAGAGTTTATAAGAGAATAGGTTTTGATAATTCTCGGGAAGACTGGTTTATGTCAGCCGAGTTCAGGATTAAATAACTTTATGACTTTGAATACAAAGCTTATGAATAACAAGATACTGTTTTTATTTCTAGCCTGTTGCTTGTTTTCCGGTTGTATGGATATGGATAAGAAACGGAATAATGGAGGCGGAAACCCTGATATAATTTTATTAGGAGAACAGAAAGAGCTGGGTATCTCCTTTTCTCATGATTATACTGTATATATGAAAGTATTGAAAACGGTTCATTCATCAGATAGTGGTATGATGGTTGTAGTGTCCAACGCATTGGATGTTCCGATGAGATATGGAGAGGGGTGGAAATTACAGAAACATACCGGGGATGCTTGGACTGATAAAGGTTATAGAAAGGATCTTGATGGATTTAATGGGATTCTTCCTCCTAGGAGAAGTTGCCTCTTGAAATTTCCTCTTGGAGAATTGGAGCCCGGAAAGTATCGCATAGTCAAAGCTTTTCAAACAGGAAGGAGGAATATTCTGCAACTGGGAGCGAAATTTGAAATACGTGATAATTATAATCCGTTAATTCTACCGTTCTGGATGTTGTATCCACAGGACAGGATAGTGCTCGGTTTTTATGATATTGTTTTTTCGGAAGATTTGCCAAAGTCATATCCTATGTATCTTATCAATAAAACGGATTGTGATATAACATTGGGAAGAGCATATCGGATAGAAAAATATGAAAAAGGGATATGGAGTGCTGTCAAGGGGAACAGCGATTTTAGAGATGACGCACTGATAGTCAAACCTTGCAGACGTTCCGGATGGAAAGGACTCGGAGTGTATATTCCCCGACTGGCTAAGGGATTATACAGGATATGTAAGGAAGCGGACCATGATAACAGAACTCATCTGATAACCTGTGAGTTCTATATTTATTAGTAGAATAAGTTAAAACAGACAATATTTATGAAAGCTGGATTGATATGTTTGCTTACCCTTGTTAATCTTATGAGTAGTTGTATCAATAGGGATAAATCATTTGATGGCGAGAGTTTCCTTGTCGGTACTGGTGCATGTACTGTAATTCATTCTGATACGTTGACTTGTAACTGTGATCTGAAGGAAGATACTGTATATATGAGAACATTGAAGGCAACATATCCTATGGGAACAGAACTTGTAACGACAATGGCAATAAATTCCACGGATACACCTTTGGAGTATGGCTGTGACTGGTGGCTGTATAAATGGACTGTGAATAAATGGGAAAAGGCTGTTCCCCAACGGGATATTTCTTTTGCCGGTTGTATAGTCACTCCTTCTTATGGGAACCAATATTATTTTTTTGTATATCCCGTCGGAGTGTTTTATAATCTTGAACCGGGAAGATATCGTATTTCCCAACCATTTCGGTGTGATGGTAAAAATTTGGAGTTGGGGGCTGATTTTGAAGTCGGGTGACTGTTTGCATGTTTTGGGAGCATAGGAAATTATTGGGGATATATGATAGCTTGAAGATAAATTGAATGGATTGGATAAAGTGCTATACGGTCAAGGTATCATTCGAAAAGCGGTGAATGTAGTAGTGATGATAATATTCATTTTCTCAGATTCGGAAGGAGTGGTTGGTATTAGAGGTTATAGGAAACAATATATAAGAAGGAGGGATAAAACACCTCCTTCATGGTTTATCTTATCCATTCTGCTATCTTGTCCTTGGCATAGAAATAATAGAAAGCCAGCCCCAAACCAGCTTGTAATGATGATTAAAACGATGAACAGAAGTTTTTTCACCACCTCACCATTTGTTTTTCAGATTTCCATTCCGGCCTTGATGGTAAGAACAAGACCGATGGTCCATATAATAAATCCAATCATAGTTTTATATGTTATATCACCACAAAATATAACATTTTTTTGAATTCCGATAGCATGTACGGACCATTAATGTGTTTTGTGGGGGATTGATTCAGCTTCCATATCTTGATTTTTTTCCTGCCGGTGGTTTTATAACTTGGAATTCGGTATCTTTGCAGCCTTTTAATAAAACAATCGGATTATGCAGAAAATAGAAATTGTAGATAAGATTTCCCGGCAAACTGGAGTTGGGAGGAAGGAAGCTCTTCAGGTCGTGGAATGTTTCATGGAGGTGGTGAAGGATTCTTTGTCCAATGGAGAGAATGTGTATCTGAGAGGATTCGGCAGTTTTGTAGTAAAGTATCGTGCTGAGAAAGTGGCCCGTAATATCAATAAGAATATAAGTGTAGTTGTTCCGGCTCATGATGTTCCGGCCTTTAAACCGTCCAGGGATTTTACATTGGATTAAAAATGTTTTCGGTATATAACTCATTGCTTGTCTTAGGTCGTGGAATAGGCCAGGTGATGTTTCAGAACAATGCGTTGTCCGGTCTGTTGATGCTGATCGGGATATTTCTGAATTCATGGGAAATGGGAATGTTGGCTGTAAGCGGTAATATAATAAGTACATTGACTGCCCATTTTTCAGGCTATGGACGTGATGATATAAAGGATGGTCTGTATGGTTTTAACGGTACATTGGTGGGAATAGCAGTCGGGGTCTTCATGGAACTGTCGATAGGTTCCTTATTGCTGATGGCTGTGGCTTCATGTATTTCAACCTGGATAGCACGACTTTTCAACCTGCAACGCTCACTTCCCGGATTTACAGCACCTTTCATCCTTTCCGTATGGATGTTATTGGGGTTCTGTTCCTGGATTATGCCTGATATTTTGTTGGTTTCTGATACGGTAACTGATGCTACACAAGGAATCAATTACTTTCAGATCTTCAGTTTTGGTATCGGTCAGGTAATGTTTCAAGGGAATATCTGGACTGGTTTATTGTTTTTAGTTGGTATTCTTGTTAATTCATGGAGTGCTGCTTTCTATGCTGTATTTGGAGCATTTCTCCCTATTCCTTTGGCTATCTTACTGGGAATAGACACTGAAACCTTGAATATGGGATTGATGGGCTATAACGGTGTATTGTGTGCCATAGCTTTAGGAGATAGAACCCTGAAAAGTCTTGTATGGGCCTCATGTTCAGTCTTGCTTTCCACTCTCTTGCAGATTATAGGGATGAACTTGGAGATTACTACTCTGACCGCCCCTTTTGTAGTATCTGTATGGGTCATAATGGGAATACAGAAGTTGGTGAATCCAAAAACAGCAAAGTGTTAATTCTGGCATTATGATTAATGATAGAAAAATAAGGGAGACCGAACGTTTACATTGTTCAGTCTCCTTTTTGTTCTATAATTTGAATCGGAAAGAACTACATGGGTTAATTCTGTTGCTCTTTTGGGGCTTCAAATCAATCAGTTTCAATTCCAAAGAAGCTTTTCGTATTTTGCCTTTGTTTTATCTGTAAGTTCTTCGCCATTATATTTTATGTCAGTTATAAACGTATGAAATACATAGTATTTATCAGATTTATAACCGATAGCCACACCATCTTCAGTCAGCCATTTAAGTATACCATTTCGTTCAGAAATAAATCCTGATGAAGTCAAGTAAACAAAGAACACTTCTTCATTTTGATGTGTATTACAGCTAAAGTTCTCTAGAAAAGGATAAAGAAAAAAAACGATTTGTGACTTTTTGGTGTCTTCAGGTGTAATTTTTCCTATAGTAAAATAATCGGTGGTCTGATTTTTTAGTTGAAATTTTTTGGTAACCGTGAATCCGGGGTTACTCCATTGTGGCCACTTTATACCAATATGAGCCACGTATCCATCGTGCAGATTAATCGTAGGGAAAGCATGAACATGTGGGCCTAGATCAGAATGATTTTTGGTTGCATATTGCTCATACATATTTAAATTCTGCTTGATTTTTTTTATAGCTTCAGCCTTTTTTATGTTCACCTTACTCAAATATTCTTTCATTACTTGTTCTAAAGAATCGTAGCGACCATTAGTCGTGGGAATCGAACTGTTTGTTTGATTTTTTTTCTTTTTCATACTATATGTTTTTGGGGTTTGTATTTTATTCATAGTGCTCATAGCTTAAATCCCTCAGGCAGGATTAGATTCACCTTTTTCCGTACTCCACTGCCATAACGATATTCCTCCAATTGTTTTTGGCATAAGGAAGATTCAGTAAAACCGGATTGAGTGATTAGCCGTTTTCTACCTTCAAGGACCCAGTTCATGATTCCGGGTAACTCTGTAGAAACAATCTTCTCAGCCAGTTTCGGATCCACTTCCGATTTGGGTATCTGGACTTTGAAGGGAACGATAAGAAACCTCCTGAAATATCCATTGGACTTGTCGTTGGTTTTCGGCAGCTCGTTCAGACAAAAAAGCATTTTGGCGTAATCGGTAAGTGTTGCCACATCCTTATATAGTTGTCTGGTACTGATAGGTTCTCCACTGGCGATACGTTTGAAAATATCCCCCGAGAAAGCGTTTGGGGCTACATCAGAACAGGTATTCAGCAATTTTCCTGATAAATTTGCCCTGCTTCTGTCTCCGTTTTCTCCACACATATCCGATAGAGACTCATGGGAAATGTTCTCCTTGCCTAAAAGAGCCTCGACAATATCAACGAACACCGATTTCCCATTTTTTCCTGAACCATAGAGAAACAGACACTTCTCCAGTTTCAATGGGGTAAAGATCCAGCCTATATACTCAGCCAGAACCTTTTGAGCGTCCTTGTCCGGTAATACTCTGTCCAGGTACTTCATAAACATCTGACACGTCGCATTTGGGTTATAGGGGTAAGGGAGAACATACCTGAAATAATCCGAATATAGATGTTGTTCCAGTCTTCCGGTTTTAAGATTAAGCGTACCGTTCTGAAAGTTGATTTTCTCCTTGTCCTGCTCTACCGCCAATCCCATCACCGTATATGGAAACTGCTTGAACAATCCTTCCACCACTTCCCTTTGTGATGCCTCTACCATATTATTTGTCATTCTCCCCAAAGCTTCCCTGAGAAATATCTTCAGGTCAAAATCATCTATACTGACCCAATACTTTCCGGTGTAAGAATAAACACGCTGGTCCCTGAAAGTTTGAAAAGGATAACCGAGCTTGATTGCCACTTTTTGTATCTTGTAGCATACTTCGGCATTTGTTCCCCTCTTGTTGTTTGAAGCGGTTGGTTGGGGAATGGCATCGATTATATCCCCTAATAATTTTTTGTAATCCATAATCTTAAATTTTTCTATATTTACTACCAAAATTACCTTTATCATCAACCCACTTATAGGCGTTCCTTACTTCACGTTTTATCTCCCCTTCAGAGAAATCCGGTTCTATGAATTGGGAGAGATACCTGAAAGCTGTTTCTTGTGGAATACCCCATTCCGCTAATTCTCTGGCTCTATCAAAAGATGACTGATGTCTGTTTCCATGTGTCATTGGGTACTTGTCAAATCCGCCTTCCAAGAAATTCAGCAGCTTCCCATGTTCATAAGGCGGAGCATAAGTTTTAACACGGATAACAACTGGTGAAGAAGGGGATGATGAAATTCTCTTCGTCCATATAATACTATTCCTGTTCCGATAAAGATCAGGGTCACTGCTGAGATAACAAGCTCTGGACATTCCTTTACAACTGTCATCCCAGAACGGAGAGCTATAATATTCCTTCAAAGCGTCAAGGTATTCGTTATGACTGGTGTTATCTATATTATTGGCAACACGGACAATAACCTTATAACCTCTACCGGAAGGAGAAAGGAATGCAGCATAGGTATAAGGATCATTAACCAGCATATTCCAGACATTAACCATTTCTTGAACCGGAATCTTATCGAAATCAACAACTACAAGACCTGAAGGAGTAATAAGAGCATCATTACAGAATCTTCCGAATGTTCCGGCAAAAAGACAGATAGGTAACTTTCCCTTAAGTTTGGAATACTTTGAATGGTCAGTATCATAGAAGGATCTCATGGCATCAATCTCAGGTTTCAGTTTTTCCTGTTTAATCATATCGAATACCAGATCAATATCCACATGGTTGGGAGGATATTCCATGACTCTGAATGATTTTATACCGGTCAGAGGATTTGTATATTCCTGACTATAAGGTTTCTGTTTGAAGATTGTTACTTCAATCATAATTTCTAAATTTTAATTGTTCGTTAATATTTCATTTAATCTTTCTTCTTCCCGTCCTCAAGAGAGAGAAGGGGGGAAAGGGGAAAGCGGAACCCCTAAAACCTATTTTTTTACTGATTTTGGAATGGATGAAATTGAAAAAAGTTATGAAAAATAGGCTTTTCCACCCCCTTTTCCCCCATTTCCCCTCCATTTCCCCTCTTTTCCCTTTGAGGCAGGGAAAGAAAAGTAATCTAATCAAAAGGTAAGGAAAAATTAACAATAGAACTGCTTATACCTATCTTCACACCTTTCTTGTTATCCTCTTCCACCACATAACCCTCGCTTTTCAGTTTCATCTTGAAGTTTTCCCTGGTCTCGGCTTTCTGGTTATTATCCCTGCAATATTCCCGATAATTGTTGAATAGAGGAGTCAGACCTATCTTGTTGTCATTATCAGGAACACACATCTTGGCACTCAGGAACATGACCACTGTATCCGTATCCTCCTTGTATGCCTGCTCCAAATTTTCAAGGGTGGAGGATTTGCTGAGTTTTTTCCCATTCCTGATAAATCTTCCCAGACCTTCGATAGCCCAGATGAGAATACCGGACAATTCACTTTTCAATTTTTTAGCCAGATCAGGGTCAGCCTTACTCTTGTCTATCTTCACATCGAAAGGAATAATCAATAACCTCCTCCTGAATCCGAAAGACGTATCACTACTATAAGGCATGGAGTTACAGTTGAAAGCCAATCTTGCATAGTCCTTTAAAATCTCCGGTTCCTTATATAATCTTCTGGCTTCAACGGGTTCTCCACTCGTCAGTTGCTTGAAGATACCGTTGGCGAATATCTTGCCGTTGAAGTCGCTGCTGTAGTTCAGAAGCTTGTTCCTGATCATCGCCCTGCTGTATCCTTTATCATCACATAAGGAGTTTATGTTGTAGGAGCAGACATTATCCTCGCCAAGCAGAGCCATCACAATCTCAAAGAACACGCTCTTGCCATTGAATCCTGAACCTACACAACACAATGCCTTCTCCAGTTTGATGAAGGGATTGAGACAGCAACCGACAAACTCCTGCAATACTTCCTGAACATCTTTGGCTGGCAATACTTCATCCAGAAACTTATGAAACATGGGACACATCGCTTTGGGGTCATACTCATAAGGAAGGACATAGAAGAAATAGTCATCAGCCGAATGCTCCTGTTCCTTCACGCTTCCATCATGACCAATCACAAGGGTCGTATTAGTCAGATTGATTTTAACCACACCCTTATCCCGTTCTGTCTGCCTGTAAAGTGAGTAGCAGGCCTGTTCATGGACCTTGTTCGCTATCCTCACATTCCTGGCTGTATATTTGTCGGCTCCCATTTTCTGGAAAGCCTTGCCTAGGAAATGTTTCAGGTCAAGCTCGTTTATCGGTTCCCAGAACATCTTGTTATACAGATAGCACGTTTTTCCCTCATTGATCACCAGGCCATATCCCAATTGTTCAGCTACTTCCTTCACTTTCTCGACAACAAGGACGGATTTGTTCTCATCAGTGATCTGTATGGAATAGATCTTCTCCTGAAAAAATTTCTTCACATCAGGATCGGTTTCCTTTTCCAGCCTCCGGTACAATCCACCGGCATAAATCTCCTTGAAATCCGTTTTTGGAATATTATCAAGGATCTCTTTTAAAATTTCATCTGGAGTCATTTTTTTATGTTTTATGATGAAGCCCTATCCCATAAATGAGTTCAGGCTTCATCAGGTTAATTACTCAATCAAGGTTTTGTCTTTCTTGGAGTAGGATGAGCGTGGTACTTTTTCCCGTCCAAAAGACACCCGTTCTCTTTAGCGCTACTTTTCACTCCGTCAGCACTCCAAGTACCCCATTGTTTGAAAAAGAAAGCTGTACCTGTGGAAGCGTCACACTGGGATTTAATATTCAGAATCCAGTCCTTTTCCACTTTTCTGGCTCTGTTTCCCGATTCACCGCCAACGATAACCCAGTCAATATCAGACAAGTCAAGTGTTCCCAGGTCTTCCAGCAGAGGCTCACAACTGAGGAACCGTACCGGAGCATCCAGTTTCTTCAGGTAATCAATACGGCCTTTCACCTTCTGATTCTCGACTGTAACACCAAGCCATACATTTTCAGGAATGGCATGAGTCGAAAAATACTCATACATCCTCTCTGCCCGTTTTGTCAGAATCTGGAATGTATGCTGTGGACATTTGGTGATAACTTCCATTACTTTGTCGATGAAATCAAACGGAATATCCTTATGGAATAAATCTCCCATACTTACCACAAACACAAGCTTGTTCCCTTTCCATCCAAATGGCTCGTTTAAACATTCAGAATGAATAGTCGGGATAAAGCCATTCTGATATTTGGCCTGTCCCATAGCTTTCAGACGTTCGGCCATCATTCTTGCGTAACAATTCTTACATCCATCACTGATCGGATCACAACCCGCTGTAACGTTCCATGTGGTTGTAGTCCATGAGATTTTGCTGTTATTACTCATTGTTTCTTATTGTTTTTAAATTCAATACTATTATCCCTCTGTCCCTCAGTTTCTTATATCCTATACCCGGGATATTTTTAGGCATAGAAGGGGCTGTAATAGAAATTTTCATTTTTTCCATTATCCTAAAATTTTTAATTATGTTATTGCTTGTTCTCTTCAAATCCACAGACCGTTTCCGATTCCATAACCTCTCTTTGGAAACCATGATGAAAACGGTCTTGTGGGAAGTAAATCTCTTTCGGTTCTATCAGTCTGTTGATTCCACCAGGTTACCGGAAGCATTATATAGTTCGATACTGTGTCCCAGTTCCTTCTCGATATGTTGCTTCAGTGTTTTCGGGTTGACAGCCGGTGAGTCGGCATAGAATCTGATATTTTCCCGACATCCCCTGAAGGCGTTTGTCGCAATACTACCGATACAAAGTGGAATATGAATATCAGTCAGCGATATGCATCCTTCAAATGCTGCCTCACCGATATTCGGATCTATGGGGAGGGTAACCTCCTTCAGGTTTATACATCCCTTGAACAGGTTTGCCGGTACTGTACCCGCATCATCAGGAAGTATCACCCTTTCAACATGCCGGTCCATATAAAAAGCACCGGGAAACAAGTCCTTCCCACTTATTGACAAGTCAATCTCTGTTTTCTTGCAATACATCCGTTTTTGGAATGTATTTTTGTTCCCTTTTAAATGTTTCATAATCATTTTTTTATCTTGCTTGGAATTATTGTTAATGGGAGGGAGAATCTGGTATTCTCCCTCTGTTGGTTGAAAATCACCATCCTGTGTTCCAAAGACGATTATCAAGTTCTTTTTTCATGTCATCCGTCAATTCTTCTCCTTGATATTTGATTTGATCTGTAAACCTGTTAAATACGTAGAATTTACAGTATTTATATCCGAAAGCTAATCCTTCGGAAAACAACCATCTCACTTCTCCGGAGCATTTTGAAATATAACCGGTACAAGAGAGAATACTAAAGAAGAGGTCCTCTCCGTATTTGGTAGAATCCGAAAAACATTCAAGAAACGGTCTGGTAAAGAATGCAAGTTGGGGTTCATCGGCGTTATCCGGATGAATCCATCCTATAGTCATCTCATCACCGCCATCTTCAAGAACAAATTCTTTTGTCAGGGAAACAATTATTCTCATTTCCACCCTATACTTATAGATATAGACTGTATAGCCGTCTCCCCAGTCGAAAGCATAGAAATCGTCACAATGTGAATCCATATCTGAATGGTCGGTATCAGAATGCTCCTGGTACAAAAGAGTATTTTTCTTAATTATCCGATCTATTGTATACATAATATGATCCCAATTACTGACAAATTCTTCCACTACTTCACCCAGGCAACTATATTCTTTCCGGCCGGGGATAGGTAAACTATCAGCTTCGAAAATATTATTACTATTTAAATCCGAAGACGGTTTGTTGTTTTCAAAGTATAATCTCAGCATGATATTCTTTTTTTTATGTTATTTACTGCTATCCTTTTGTTTTCAAAGCCTTTATATTCTACACCAAGGATATTTTTAAGCATAGAAAGGGCTGTAATGGGAATTTTTAGTCTTTCCATTATCCTAAATTTTAATTAAAATTAAGCTGTAAGAAAGCAGGCAGGGCCCATGCCCGCTTCATTTCAGAGTATTATATGAATTATTTCATACCCGTTTCAGATTCTTCATTTCAGTCACATTGTCCGGTCTTGAAATTCCTGTACGGGTTGTTTTTCTGGAAGTTTTGGAATGATTTTTCAAACTGCTTCCTGACGAACACTTCCTTCTTCTTTCCGCAGCCGCGTTTATATTCGGAAGGGGATTCCATTTCTACAAGCTCGTCACTGGCCAGTCCGCCAAGGAAGCTCTTGATGTATTCTGTCGCCTCCTTCTGGCTGAGTTCCTTGCAGGACTTTTCCCACTTGGCTATGATAAGCTCCGGAACGGTCTTGTTCTTCAACGCATTCTCATACTTCCCGATGAATTTGGTTATGGCCACACGATGGATATCAATGCCGAATTCGGACAATGAGAAGTCCAACTGGGGTTTCTCCTCACTCATGGCCTTGACAAGGGGACCTTTCCTGATAATTCCTTTCTTGAGTGTCACCAGTTCACAGGCGGCGGTGTAATTGTACCCTTTTGTTTCCAGATTCTGAATGTACTTTAAGGCAGCTTTAGCCGGTTCATCCACATTGGCATTACTGATTACGCCGGTCATAAAATCGCTGTTGGACCATGTGAACACTTTCAAATTGATGGCTTGTAACATCTTGTCCAGTTTTACCCAGTTCAAAGGAAAGTACGCATACAACCCGGGGACCTTCTTGTCAGGGTTCTCTTTCCTTATTTTCCGAATAGCCGAATACCTTGTCTGTCCGTCAATGATAACAATAGTCATGCATAGTTTATCGTCAGGAATTGGATTGCCGTCAAAATCAGTAACCTTATACCCAAACCTGACCGCAACGGTGGCAGGAATTACAAGGCACATAATTTGTGCCCCGACTTCCAGTATTGTTTCTGCCATTGCATCAATTGATTTGTCTTTAGGCTTGCGGTTCATGTCCAGTCTTCCAATGATGATTTCTCCGGCCTCTTCCGCCCCGAGCAGATCAATGAGGCAGCAGGATTTCGTGCCAAGCATCATAAGCATGGCAAACTGTTTGGGTGACAATACATCCGTTATCTGTTTTGTTTCCATTTTACAGAATTCCAGATCATCAGAGGACAATCCCCCTGAAATTTTTAACAGCTCTTTCCGAGCAACGCTTTCATAAACCGCATTCATAACTTTTTAATTTTTAACATTATACTTGTTTTTCCGATTGCTCACACGCAGGATCTCCAATACTCCGTACACGTCAAACAATACGTATTTTCCATTCTGATAGGTCGCTTCATCAAGCAGGCCGCTGGCTTTCCATCTGTTGACGGTGCTTGGTGAGACACTGAGCACTTCGGCAAGACCCTTGATTCCCATTACAAATTTGGGGAATTCGGAATAATCACCTGCCGACAATTCACCATGTTTCATTACAGGTGTTGTCCTGTCACGGAACGTTTCTGTTGGTTTGATTGCTTTCATAATTTAAATTGTTATTCGTTATATTTTTCGCAAATTTACAATAGATGTTTTAAATATTAATCGTGTTTTAATATGTTTATTTACAGATGGTTGTATAAAGTACTGAATGACACTTGTGGATGCTAACATGTATCTATTTTTATATTTTGCATTCAAATAGTGTCATGTGTTGTCTTATGGTTTTTCTCCGTTTTCCTTCAGTGCTTTTTTATCATCTGTACCATTGTTGTTTATTGGTACGGAGGCCCCTTGTTTGCTTCTGAATTAAGTTGTTTTGTATCACCAGCAGATACACTTGCCTGTAGATCCTTATCCTCTACAGCGGATTCCTTCACATTTGAATCTTGCAAATCCAGTGTGGAGACAGCCTTATTAATAGATCCTTTTTCCATATACCTTATTTTTAAATTTGCTCAAAGGTATATGATTTAATAACTTGAAGTTTGAATATAAAAAATGATAAAGGCATAATAAAGAAAAATGGTTCGATAAGCCCTTAAATAAAGAAAATGATAAAGAAAATGCTAAAAGAATAACATGGAATGAATCCACGAACTCCGTTCTACATGAGATTTTCCGAAGTTTCCCAATAAATATCAGCCAGTGGCATTATGCAAAAAGGGATTATATGAGAAAAAAATATGCCAATGTTTTTTTATTAATTTAAGAACCGGCAGTTAATATGTATTCTTTATCCACCAATTATTGGCTGTATGGAGAAATGTTATTTCCCTTCTTAAAATTCATCCGGATTTCTTTAACTGTCAGGCTTCAGTAGTGGAACAACACACAACAACAATGAAAAGTCAGATCTGTTGCAGTATTCAGGAACGATACAATATCCCCCTATTTTGGAATTATAAGGAAACATTCAGCCATAGCAGGTGAAAATAACAATTCAATATATTTATAGTTTATAGTTGCTTCAAATCCATAGATATCATTCTTGTTTAAAAACAATATTATACAGTTCTTCGACGGTCTGTTTCCTTTTTACTCCAAGTCCGTCAGCAAGCGCACTTAAATTTCGCCTGTCATCCGCCAAAAGTTTACCTTGCACAACAAAAATCTGTCTTACTGTTTTATAGGGTACAGTGGATGACAGCTTTTCCTTATATAATATGGAAAGTAAATAGGATAATTCATTCACTCTTGTCGTCCATACAATATAAGACAACTCATCCGGTTTACATTTTCCTGAAAAATAAAAAACAAAAAGATTGAAAGAGGTATGTCGGTCTATCCACTCACGTTTCATCAGTTCATCATATAACCTTTTTATTTCATCATATGTTATTCCCAAGTCTAAATAAGGAAAGCCTGTTTCCCGGGAGGCGTTCATAAACATTTCTCTCGATGTATAAATCAGAGTACCAAATTGAAAAACAGGTTCTATTTTTTGAGAAATACAATATTTCACATACTCCTCATACACATCATTGCTATATTTACAACTGTCTGATGCCAGCTTCAGGATTTGCTTCATTTTACGTACACGAACATATTTAGACAAATTTGCAAAAAAAATAAAATAGTTTTCATAAGTGACATAATATTCACAGAAGATATTTTCTACAATTACATATGGAAATTCATTATACAATTGATCCAAATCTCGAAATTGCATCATATTCTTGATTTCAACCCATTTTTCCAGAATATCCTGAGAAGAAAAAAGATTGATACTTTTCCAATAATCATATATTCCTCGGTATTTTAACACGAAATCTTGGGATAAACGGCAACGGCATATAATGTTATTAGCTTCTGTATTGGCTTGTATCTCAGTCTCTCCGCCTACCAAACAATATTTATTGTATGCAAACATGAACAAGTATTTCTGTTTTTTATTGGAAGGGTCAAAATTACATTCCAAATCCGCATACAGACTGACACTTTCATCCGATTCATCCATTGATAATATATCAAATGCTTTTTGCGGATCAGCAAAACCTAGAAGTTTCAAATAATTCAAAGGTGAGGCGACAGCAGGCAATGCAGCCTTGAGTATCTTAAAATATTCCCTGCTGGAAAATTTTGAACTGTCAGAAGAGGCCACCTCGTCAACAGCCTCTTCCAGAGTTTCATCATTCTCCTTGACCTGGGAAATATAATCCCTAACCATAATGGCATAATCCTCCAAACGGGCATATCGGAATTGAAAAGAATCAATTTCGGCACACCAAAGCCTTATTTTTTCTCCAATACAGGAGGGAAATAAATTTTCATAGTCTACCGATTTCAAGCTGTCCAACCATTCTTTAACTATTTCTTTAGCCTTCTCATCAGTTAAAAATCGAATATTTTCCATGATACAAATGTTTTTCTATCTGTAAATCGCCAGTGTAAGTGATTGATAAATTATTGATTTGCAATCTACTACAAGTTGATTTTCTGTCTGAGGCACAAGGTATATAAGATCTTTTTTTAAATAGGATTCACTCGGTTGGATTCTCATATTTTTTAAACCTGCTTTTTTCCCGGCCTGCTTTAACAGATGACTTTTTTGTATAGCCAGATTCAACATCCCAACATAGCCTGACAACTGTATATCTGTTGAATCTGTCAGTTGGTTTATAATTGAAAAATCATAGCAATATTTGACAAACAGCAGGATTTCATATTCTTCTGCCATCAGGTTATTTAAATAAGATGTTTTTTTTGAACTATGTATGAACATGACTATACAAATTAAAGCAACACCCAAAAATTGTTCACTTTCAAATGTTGCTCCAAATATAGTGATAATCTTTTTTATGCTATACCTTTTACGTATTCAAAAAGTTGTTTTAGTTGTGCTGGAGTCATTTTTTCCATACTTTCTATGATCCCCGATTTGTATTGATGCGTATTCCATTTCTCCATCTGCATCTTTTGGGTTTCGTCAGCCACTTCAATATAAGGCTTCATGCTTTCGTAATCGGAATGACCGGTACAACTCATTACTACGCTAGCTGGAATACCAAGAGCAAGTGAGCAGCAGACGAATGTTCTTCTTGCATCATGACAACTGATTTGTTCCCAAAACTTATAGGTATCTTCATGTCTGGTATTACCCTTGAAATAAACTTGGGATACTTCACGATCCAGACCTGCTAATTTGGCAGATTCTTTCAAGTAGTCATTTAATTTTTGATTGCTTGGAACAGGAAATATGGTATCACCTTTGTACCAGGAGTATTTTTCAATGATCTTCATGGCATGTTCATTCAGAGCGATATGCAGTTTGTCATCGGTCTTTTCAGTACAGAAATCCAGGTATCCATCCACTAGGTTGACTGGTTTGAGTGCGGCCAGATCCGAATATCTGAGTGAGGTGAAGGCCATGAAGCAAAACATGTCCCTAGCTTTTGACAAGTGCTCCTTCTCTTTGGGATATTCATAGTGGAAGAAATGCATCAGTTCCTTATATTTTAAAAAGGTGACAGCTTTCGGTATAACTTTTAACTTAGGCTTGAACTCCAGTACACCGGGTTGTATTACATAGCCATTTCTGGAAACCCAACGGAGAAATGATTTTAGCATTTTAAATTGTTTTACAATGGTGCGATTACAATAATTGTTTTTAATGTACCAGTTCATTAGCTGAACCATTTTATCCTTATTCAGCGTGTCCAGTTCTATTTTAGGATCATAGCCTGTTAATTGATGCCACATTTGTTCATATTTATATTGTGCATTTTGACTCCAATTTCCTTCTTGTGGGCGAAGTCGTAAAAAATCAGAAAATATATCTTTTAATGTTTTGTTTTCATCTTCTTGTATAACTTCTACTTCTTTTGTTCTTCCTAATTTCTCATTCACCAACTCTTTCAGGTCAGTTGTCGTTGGTATTTTGGAATGAAGATCATATTTAGCAAACACTTCTTCGATGCAGACCAGGAAACTACGGATTGCATTGTTAATCTCACGGGCATAAACAATCTTCCCACCGATTTTATGGGTCGTATTACTTTTTACCAATTGTTTGTCACTATCCCATTTTAGAGGATCAATTGTATAACCGATAGAGAAACCGACCTCATTCTTCTTACTGTTCCATCTTACCCGGATCATTACCTGCCCATTCTTCATAACATAGGCTCTTGTACTAAAATTTGTCTTTTTCATACGTTTTACTTAATTTACTGCGAATCTAAAGAGAAGATTTTAAAGGGAAAATAGGCTGACATCACGTGAATATACATGATAGTAGAAACTAGTTTTCCTTGTTCTATCCACTTAATTTCAAGAGCGAAGATACGAAGACTGATTAGGGGGAGTAACCTCCTTTAACTACTCCCCCGATTTCTAAGAGTATATGATATTGGTTGAAGTTATAAAGTAGATGATATCCTGTTATAATGTTGATTATTAGTGTTTTGTGATTTCTTTAAGAATCAGATAATATCATTCAGAGACTGCCTCCAGCTCCACAAACTAAGAGTGATTCGTCCTTGGGTTTTCATAATCCAAGGACGAATTCTTTTTTAGAAGAGTAATGTATGTAGCTTACTCATGTTTCTTTTCTGATTTTTGTAGAATACATTTTCTCTCTTTTTCTAAAGATATTCTTGTTTTTCACGTAAAGACACTTGTTTAAAGATGAATGCTATTTTATTGTTTAATGACTAATTCTATTACATAATCTATGTCATCAGGTACTTGAGGCAGTTTTATAAATATGCCGTCTTTCTCCTGTTTGAAAGAAAGTGGAGTTTTGGAAATGAACTGTATTGCTTTCTTTACTTTTGCCTTCAGAGGTATATAAAGTGCATCATCCTGCAAATCTAGTATATGGATGAATAAACGGTCACCTTTGCGAGTTGATACCCCCCATGTATGAGGAACTACATCACCACCACGGGTTCCATAAATCGTTTCTCCATATTGATTCATCCATTTACCCACCTGTTTTAGATGTTCTACAGCTGTAGCTGGTAATTCTCCGTTGGGCTGAGGTCCAATATTCATTAGCAAATTTGCATTTTTTCCAGCTGCCTTAACCAAATAGTGTATCAATTCTTTAGGGGATTTGTAATTTTGGTCTTCAATTCTGTAGCCCCACATTCCGTTCATTGTTTCACAAGTTTCTAAAGGGAGTTCACTTATTCCTTGTCCTGCTGAAAAACCGGCTTTGTTTTCACCGGGCAAATCACGTTCGAACATTTGGAAATCTTCTCCTGCATAAGGAGTTCGGTGATGATTGTTACCTATTAGACAGGATGGTTGCAGTTTATGAATTAATGCGTATTGTTCTTCCAGTTGCCAATTGAAGTTGGTAGGTTGATCCCAAATACCATCAAACCAAATGGCACCGACAGGACCATAGTTAGTCAAAAGTTCGGTCAGCTGTTTATTCATAAACTTGTAGTAACTTGCCCAGTTTCCATGTCCTTTGGGACGTCCTGTTCCATGTCCGGTGTTTCCTTCCGGATAGTCGTCACGAAACCAATCCAAATGCGAATAATAAAAATGGAGTTTGATGCCTTGTTTTTGACATTCTTCTGCCAGTTCTTTTAGTATGTCTCGTTTGAAAGGGGTGGCATCTACGATATTAAAATCGGATTCTTTTGTATCAAACATTGAGAAACTGTCATGGTGTCTACTGGTAATACAGATATATTTGGCTCCGGAGGTTTTGATGGCGGAAACCCATTCGGCAGCATCGAAGCGCGAAGGATAGAATCCGGATGCCAGTTTGGCGTATTCATTACGGTTGATGTTGTGAGTGTTCATATACCATTCTCCTTGGGCGGTCATACTGTAAATGCCCCAATGAAGGAATATACCGAATTTATTATCTTGAAATTCCTGCCGTGCTTTTATATTTTCAGGAGTAGGTGTATAAATTTGATTGGAGGTTTGTGCGAAGGCTGAAGTTCCCGCCATCAATAACAAGGCTGCGCCTAATTTGATTTTTTGTGCTAATTTGTTTCTCATTGTTATTATAAATTTGTTTTGCGAAATATAGTTATACTCTTGGAATATTTAAAGCATTTTTTGAAAAATGTTGCACTGCGAATTGAATTTTAATGGATTCTAACTGGGGGTATGTAAAGAGTCTTTTTTGTTTATAAGGTATAAAAAGATGTTTTCTATTGTTTGGAAATTAATCATTCTATACCTTTGTGAAAGTAATATTGAATTTTATATGAGAGTAAAAGAAATTCCTATACTGCTTTTGACCGGTTATCTAGGCAGTGGAAAAACGACATTAGTGAACCATATTCTTTCTAATAAACGTGGTATTAAGTTTGCGGTTATTGTCAATGATATCGGTGAGGTGAATATTGATGCCGACCTCATACAGCGGGGGGGGATTGTAGGAAAGAAAGACGAAAGCTTGGTAGCACTTCAGAACGGTTGTATCTGTTGTACTTTGAAGATGGATTTGGTGGAGCAGATAGATGATATTATGAAGCAGGAGCGTTTTGATTACATTGTGATTGAGGCAAGTGGGGTTTGTGAACCAGCTCCTATCGCACAGACTATTTGTTCTATTTCAAGTATGGGGAATACGTACGGGGGATGTCGTTTGGATTGTATTGTGACTGTGGTAGATGCCTTGCGTCTGCAAAGTGAGTTTTCTTGTGGCAACGATTTGACCTGTAAGGGTATTGACGAAGAGGATATTGAAAATTTGATTATCCAACAGATTGAATTTTGTAATGTTGTATTGTTGAATAAGGCCTCGGAAGTGAAACGTGACGAATTGGAACGTATCAAACAGATTATCCGTACATTGCAACCTGCAGCTGAAATAATAGAATGTGATTATGCTGATGCAGATTTGGATAAGATAATCTATACTGAAGCATTTGACTTTGAACGTACTGCCACTTCTGCCGGTTGGATACGTGGAATAGAGAGTGCCCTTACGGAAGAGCAGAAAAAAGAAGCGGAGGAGCATGAGCATCATCATCACGATGAGGAGCATGCACACCATCATCATCATGAAGGTAGTGAAGTGGATGAATATGGCATCAGTACTTTTGTGTATTATCGTCGTCCGGCTTTTGATATCCATAAATTTGATCGTTTTGTATCCACCCAGTGGAGTCGTAATATTATTCGAGCAAAAGGAGTCTGTTATTTCAGCAATAATCGTGATATGTCTTTTCTTTTTGAACAGGCCGGTGTGCAGAAAAAGTTGAAGGAAGCCGGTTTATGGTATGCTACGGCACCTGAAGAAGAACTGATAGAGGTAATGCGTCAGGAGCCGGGCTTATTGCGGGATTGGGATGATAAATATGGAGATCGTATGCAGAAAATAGTTTTTATCGGGCGACATCTTGATAAAGAAGAGTTGATACGTGAACTTGATGAGTGTCTGGAATAGGTTCTCAAAAGAGGATATAATCTTTGGTATGATGGCATCTCATTATACCAAAGATTTTTTATCTTATTTTCTTACCTTATTTCCATTGATATACAGTTCTTTCAGTACTACATCCTTAGCTCCCGTAATTAAATTTCCCTTTTTCTCTACATTATTGAAACGGCTGTTTGTTACATGGATGTCTTCAATATTGACACGGTCATCATATCCGGTAATCAAGACTCCGTACTTACTTTTTTCACTGGTAACATTATCCAGATACACATGGCGTACTACAGGTGGGAAATTTCTGTCACATTTTTCACGGTTTTCATATTGCAGGTTGATTTTCAAAACGGCTTCGCGACATTCACCTACTTCTACATTACGCACATAAATATTTTCAATGACACCACCACGGCAGTTGTTGGTTTTGATGCGGATGACACGTTCCAGGTTCGGGCTGTCCATTTTGCAGTTTTCAACAAACAGGTTCTTATATCCTCCCGAAATCTCACTGCCTACAACTACACCACCGTGTCCGTCTTTCATTTCGCAATTGCGTACAATGATATTTTCACTTGGTACATTCCATTTCCGTCCGTCGGCATTCCGTCCGCTTTTAATGGCAATGCAGTCGTCTCCAGTATCGAATATACAGTTTTCAATTAATACGTTCTTACTTGATTCCGGATCGCAGCCATCGCTATTGGGACCGTGACTGGAAACTTTAACCCCACGCACTGTCAGACTTTCACAAAATAAAGGATGGATAACCCAAAACGGAGAATTTTTCAATGTTACATTTTCTATTAAAATAGTGTTGCAACGATATAGATTGATAAGTTGGGGACGTAAACCGTCTTCAAAAGTCATTTGGCGCTTATCTATCGGGGCAAATGTTTCGGCGTACATCAGTAATTTGTCTCTGCCGCCATTTTTTTGAGCTGTCATACCTTCCTTCCAGCCATAGTGTGGAGCACCACACATACTCCACCAGTTATCATTACTGGCCTGTCCGTCTATAATACCTTTACCGGTAATGCCTATGTTGCTTTCACCATAAGCATAAATTAATGGATGCAAATTGTAACAGTCTACTCCTTCCCAGCGAGTGAGTACGGTTGGAGTATATAGATATTTCTCTGAAGAAAATTTTAGATAGGCACCTTCTTCCAAATGCAGATTTACATTACTTTTCAGTGTGATAGGACCTGTTAGAAATTCTCCGGGTGGAACTAATACAGTTCCTCCACCTGTCTGGCTGCATGTGAGGATAGCTAGATTGATTGCTTCATGGCAGAGTATTTCACCATTATTTCCTTCTTTGGCACCGAAATCTTTAATGTTGTACACACGATCGGGAAAAGAAGTCTTTTTGATTTGTTTTTCTATTTGCTCACTTTCTTTCCAAATCTCTTGTGGTATTTGTGCATGAGCAAGTCCAAAATATGCACATATACAAAGTACACTAACTAACTTTTTTACCATATCTTTGATGTTTAATAATTAATAATTTCATAGTTACCAAAAAATATCTACGATGCAATATTAAAGCATATAATTAGAAAATAAGTGGATTAATTGCCCATTATTGTGTAAATTCTAATAATAGAGGAATAACTGCTGCTACATTTTTATATTATTTGTATATTCGTACCTTAATAATCTGATATTATGAAATACATCACTTGTATATATTGATATCTGTTGGGGAATTCTTGTCGTGATAGGAGGTAGTATTTCTACTACCAAAGATAGTCTTCTGAATATTATAAGATATACAAGCGCAGGATTCCATTAATTCTTCTAGTCTGAAAAAATAATTTAGTGAACTACCTGTAAAGTATGGAGTAGATCAATTGAACTATGAAAATTACCGTTTGGAAACTAAGAACAGGAGTTTTTTAGTAATTAGACTTTTTATGGTACTTGTATTGGTGAAATTACCAAAAGGGGAAATGTTTATCTCCACCAATGAATTGCATTTGTCGCTAGTGATAGAGAGCCTGTTTGATAATACTAATAAATTTACAGATTCTGGATCTGTAACTCTTAAAATAAAGTTGGATAAGGCACAAAGTAAGTTACGAATTGAAGTAACCGATACCGGCTGTGGCATTCCTCCCGAAGAACGGGAGGAAATATTTCTGTGTTTGTCTGTATAACTTAGTGTGTGCCTTCTTCAATGTCACGCTTTCGTTTCAATGCTTCCAGAAAATAATAGTCTGCATAATTTAAAGGTACATCTATTTCTGTGCCATGAGGAATACTGCCCACTGAATGCATTAATAAAAAGTTACCATTTTTTCCAAGAGATGCCAGATAGTTTGGTGAGGCTAGAGAGGCCATAATACTGTCTGCATAGTTCTTATAACTGTTTGCATCAGGCACATCCATTGTACTAATTTCATAAAGTGCAGAAGCTATACAAGAAGCACTTGAAGCGTCTCGTGGTTCATTGGGAATATTGGGAGCATCCATATCCCAATAAGGAATCAAGTCTTTGGGAAGCCGGGGATGTGTTTTCATAAATTGGAAAGTCTTCAATGCCTGATTCAGATACTTTTTATCATGAGTTTCCCGGTAACACACAGTGTAACCATAAATCGCCCATGCTTGTCCACGACTCCAAGTCGATTCGTCTGCATATCCTTGGGCTGTTTGTCTATGCCGTACCATGCCGTCTGCCAAACTATAATCTATTACATGATAACAACTTCCGTTTGTACGGAAATGCTCTTTCAAAGTGCGGTCTGCATGGTTCACTGCTATATGATAAAAGGTGGAATCACCAGATAATTTAGTTGCTTCAAATAGTAACTCTAAATTCATCATATTATCTATTATGACCGGACATTCCCAACCGCGTTCCGATTGCCAGCCGCGGGTCACATCCCATGATTGGATAATTCCCGGCTTTTCACGGAAACGAGTAGCTAATGAACGTGCAGCTTCTATCATGACTTCTTTGTATCTGGGTACTTTAGTTGTTCGCCATCCATTGCCGAAACTACAATTTATCATGAAACCTACATCATGGTGCCAAGTCAGTTTTTTGGCTTCTTCTATGGCCGAAGTGTATTTATCAGCTAATGATAAGAGAGTAGTGTCGCCACTTAACTCATATAGATACCACACTGACCCAGGGAAAAAACCACTTCGCCAGTCGGCGTAGTCACAATAATAAATGGTACTGTCAGTTTTCAGTGTCACAGGGTTTATAAATTTCTCTGATTTTTCTATAATTTGTATTTCATTCCCGATTTGTGCACGTGCAAATGCTACATTTTTTTCTATAAAGGAATCTGTTCTGGCGGATTGTTTATTTTTCTCTGTGCAAGATCCCCATAAAGTAGAGCAAGCGAGTATTGTAATATAGAGGACTTTCTTCATAGTACTTATTTTTTTATAATTTGCTACGAAGATAATGATAAATTTGTTGAAGAGAAACTTTAAGGTATTCTTTTACTTTGAAAACAGATTGATTCTGCTTCCAAAGTAAAAGAATATTGATCATAGAAATACAATAATCATTTCAGTTATTATTCTTCTTTTTGTAACTGAACTTTTATAGTATTGCTGTATCACTTAATAGTTGATATACCCCACTTATAATTCCTAAAACGAATATGCCGGCTACACATACCAACAGACTGATGCGCATCGGAGTTGCTGTACGAAAATTGCCGATAGGGTCTTCATTAGGTGTGATGAACATGGCTTTTACAATCAATAAGTAATAATACAATGAAATGATTGTATTGACCAATGCGATAAATACAATAAGATAATATCCGCTATGGAATGCTGCCATGAATACAAAGAACTTACTGAAGAATCCGGCAAATGGCGGGATACCTGCCAATGAGAAAAGAGCAAGTGTCATGACCATAGTTAGTTTGGGGTTGGTCTTATAAAGTCCGTTATAATCTTCGCGCTCTATTTTACCGTGGGTATGTTGCTCAATGGTATTGATGACACCGAATACGGCGAGATTGGCGGCAATGTATACTACTATATAATATACTAGGGATGCCATGCCCTGCGGAGTTCCAGCCAGTACAGCCAACATTATGTAACCGGCTTGTGAAATACTGCTGAAGGCCATAAAGCGTTTCAGGTTGTTTTGGCGGATGGCGAACAGATTGGCTATAGTGATGGTGGCTACAATGATAATACATAGTATTTCACTCCATTGTTCAGTCATTGGTCCGAATACTTTCATTAAAATAATCATTAAAGCAAAAGCAGCTGCGCCTTTTGAAATAACGGATAGGTAGGCGCTTACTGTAGTCGGTGCACCTTGATAAGTATCTGCTGTCCACAGATGAAAAGGTACCAAGCTTAATTTGAAGGCCAGTCCGGAGAAGAAAAATACTAGTGCAAGAACTTGTAATGGAGTTCCTGTCAGTCCGGCAGGGATATCTTCAAAATATAAAGTACCTGCTGTCCCATAAATCATAGAAATGCCATAGAGGAAAATACCGCTGGAGAATAAAGCCGAAAGAATGAATTTAGCTCCGGCTTCGGCACTATGCCCTTTATATTTATCGAAAGCTACGAGACAAGCCATAGGAACGGTTGCCAATTCCAATCCAAGGAAGAATAGCAGGAAGTGCCCTGCGCTTACCATGAAATACATACCCAGCAAGGTACTGAGGGTAAGGATGTAGAATTCGCCTTGTTTATGACGGGTGTCTTCACGTTTTAGCCAAGTGTCTGCTTGCAGAAACACCAGTATGGTACCTATGGTCAGGATGCTTTTCAGAACAGACGCCATAGGAGTTGAGTGATACATGCCGCCAAATAAAGTCACCTCTTCCGGCCATAGGTTTGCTAAGAGTTGAATGGTCAGCAGGATACATGCCATGGGGCGTAACCAGTGACGTTGTGGAGCCGGTAAAAATAAATCTAACAGAAACATCAGAATAAAAACGGCTGTCAGACTCAGTTCGGCATGCATATGGAGTATTGCTGTTATGTCCATCATTGCTATTTTTTAATTTTTAATTCTCAAATTTTAATTTAATAATTGACTTATGATTGGTTCTACACTGTTACTGATCAGATCGCTTATCCAGAATGGAGCCATTCCTAAACCTGCTACACAGGCGATGAGGCAGATAACGGCTACTCGTTCATCCCAGGTTGCGTCTGTGAGTTTCAGATGTTCGGGATTCAAAACTTTGCCATAAAGAATTTTACCTACTACACGCAGGATATAGACTGCGGTAATGACGATACTTGTTGTTGCCACTAGGGTACATACGCGATGGAATGTATCATCATTTTGGAAAGAACCTACAAAGACCGTCATTTCAGCAACAAAACCACTTAGTCCCGGAAGTCCCAAGTTAGCAAGACCGGCAATAACATAACCTACAGCCAGAAAAGGCATAATCTTCATCAAACCTCCCATTAATCGGACATCACGGGTGTGGGTACGTCCGTATATCATACCAATAAGGGCGAAGAACAAAGCGGTCATTAATCCGTGACTCAACATTTGGAGAATAGCACCCGTACAACTGGTGCGTGTCATCATCAGCAGGGCAAAGAGCACCAATCCGCAGTGGGATACGGAGGAATAGGCATTGATATATTTTAAGTCGGTTTGTACCACAGCACTGAATGCACCGTAAACTACAGAAATAGTGGTCAATATTAGGAATACATCTCCCCACATGGCTGCACCTTCAGGCATCAGGTACATAGCAACACGGAAGCATCCGTAACCTCCTAGTTTCATCAATACTCCAGCGTGAAGCATAGAAACAGCAGTCGGTGCAGAAGCATGACCATCGGGACTCCATGTATGGAAAGGGAACAAAGCTCCTAAGACTCCGAACCCCAAGAAGATAAGCGGGAAGAAGATGCGTTGCATTTCATGAGGTATATGCAGTTTGGCGATTTCCAGCAAGTTCATAGTTTCACCGCCTGCACCATAAAAAATACCGAGAATTCCGATCAGTAGAAATGCAGAACCACCCATTAACATTAATGTAAGTTTCATGGCGGCGTATTCTTTACGTCCGCTTCCCCATACACCGATGAGCAGATACATTGGAATTAAGGCTACTTCATAAAACATGAACATGGTGAACAGGTCTGTTGAAACGAAGAATCCGAATACCCCTACACTCAATAGAGTGAACCACATGAAATATTCTTTTGTCAATGGTTGTAACTTCCACGATGCAAAAGTACCGGTGAATACAATAATGGAACTAAGCAGCAACATTGCTACTGATATACCGTCTACTCCTACTGAGTAGCATATATGGAGCGGTGCATACCAAACTGTGCTGGCTGTGAACAGCATCTCTCCTGTAGCACCGGCTTGGCGTAGTTCGATATAATCAATGGTGAGGTAAACGGATAATGCCAATAATATGGAAGATCCGACAACCATCACTCCGCGAACTTGATTGACGCTGCGCGAAGCCCAAAGGCTCGCGAGCATCAACAAGGGAACTATAATGAAAAAACTTAGTATGTTCATCTTTTTAAATTAAAAATTAAAAAATGGCCATGCGGCGGATTTTTTATTATTCATTAAATTAATAGTATCAGCGTCAATATCAATGCACCTGCAAGGAACCAAATACTGTACTGCTGTACGTTTCCACTTTGCATGTCGCGTATTTCATCGGCGGTAGCATGAGTACTCCACGCAGTGAAGTTAAAGAATTGATCGATAACGTGCCGGTCCCACCAAGCTATCGGAGTACTGATGCACCGGAAGATGATTTTCTTGGTTACGAACAACCATATCTCATCCATATAGAAACGGTGGTAAGCTGCTGTGTGCAAACGTGGGAATGTGCGCGCCAGATAGTTGGCTATGGGTTGTTTCTTACCTGCATACATCCATGTAGCTAAAGTGATGGATGCTATAGCAATAATGATACTTGTAGCAGCTATCTGCATATCCAGATGAATGGTATAGGCTTCTCCGTTACTACTGATCAGATTGCCGAAAGGTATGAATCCGGCAATACAGGTGATAGCGGCTAAAAACATCAGCGGGAATGTCATGGTAAGTGGAGCCTCATGCGGAGTATGTGCATCAGGTCCGGATTCGTGGGAGTGTCCTTTCCATTCTCCATTCCAGAAAATACAATAATAAAGGCGGAACATATAAAATGCTGTCATGGCGGCAATGCCTGTCATTATCCATCCCATAACAGGATTGAATTGGAAGCAGGCAGTCAGAATTTCGTCTTTAGAGAAAAAACCTGAGAATGGCCAGATACCCGAGATAGCCAGACAAGCAATCAGGAATGTCCAGTGGGTGACGGGCATGAATTTATGAAGTCCTCCCATGGCGCTCATCTCGTTACTGTGTACGGCATGAATGATACATCCGGCTCCTAAGAACAGCAATGCCTTGAACATGGCATGTGTGAACAGGTGGAACATGGATGCCATGTAGCCT
>OJQX01000104.1_pt1 | contig 67251 bp, 42 predicted proteins | sample 1599031 | NCBI WGS metagenome assembly OJQX01 (sample SAMN03922513, study PRJEB24848) | human gut metagenome | isolation source: stool sample | host: Homo sapiens | place: Germany | collected 2010-02 | reverse complement strand
AAAACCAACGGGTCGTTCCTTTAAAAGAAACGACCCGTTGCACACCGAGAAACACCTCGTTGGTTTTAAAGCAACGAGGTGTTCCTTAAAATCAAGAGACAAATCTATAGCAAATATCTCATTTTTTTGAAATCAAGAAATAATTCGGTTTTTGTGTGTGTAAGAAAATAATATCGTAGATATACATTATTATTTTTATGCGTATAGATGACTTTTAAAGTGTCAGATATAAAGAATATTTAGAAAATACGTATTTAACATAGTTTAAATAAGGGTCTTTTTTATTTCTAGATTTTTTTATACTCGATTATATTTTGAAATAAAATTATAATATGACCCATGAGATACATATAAAGGTGATTTGAGTGTAAATGGGTATTGATTATATGGGGAAGCGGATATTTACTAAGTACTATCAGAACTTAGTATAATTATCTATGTTTTTATTGTTGAAAATACTATATAGTTTATAAAATATGAATTATCTCCTTTTTTATAATAGTATTTATTAACTATTCCCATCTGGTGTCAAAGAATGGAACAAAAGTATATATTCTTTTTGCAAAAAACAACAAAAAGACATATTTTTTTTATGAAATATACGTCAATATGGACGCTCACAAATGAAATATAACAACAAATAGACTCTAGACAACAAATTTGAAGTGAAAGTATGACTAAAACACCAAAATGTAAATAAGTTCTGATAGAACTTATCAAAATGTAAAAAATGAATTTGGTTGCTTTAGGGCTATTTAATAACTTAAAAGGAGATTTATGAAGGAAAAATTAGCGCTGTTATTGGGATGCCTATTCTTCGGTATTGGATTGATAACAGCTCAAACACAGAAAATCACAGGAGTCGTTATTTCCGAAGATGACAAACAGCCTGTTGTAGGAGCTTCTATTGTTGTAAAAGGAACTACTTTGGGGACTATTACAGATGTAGACGGTCACTTTACTTTATTGAATGTACCGTCTTCTGTAAAGACATTGCAGATTTCTTATATTGGTATGAAAACAGAAGTAGTGCCGGTAAAGCCCTCTATTAAAGTCATCTTAAAATCAGATTCACAATTGATGGATGAAGTGGTAGTGGTAGGTTATGGCTCTGCCAGAAAACTAGGTTCGGTAGTCGGGTCAGTTACCACAGTGGGTAGTGAAAAGATTGCCAACAAACCAGCTGCCAATGCCGGTGATGCCTTACAAGGACAAATTGCCGGTTTGCAGGTGTTTACTCCAAGTGGAGAACCTAGTGAAACTGTAGTCATGAGACTGCGCGGTGTTAGTTCTATCAATTCAAATACGGAACCTTTATTTATATTGGATGGATCACCTATCTCCTCCGGTGCATTTACAGCACTGAATCCCAATGATATTGAAAGTATGACAGTGCTCAAAGATGCTTCTTCCACAGCAATTTATGGTTCGCGTGCAGCCAATGGAGTAGTGATTATGACCAGTAAGAAAGGTAAAAGAGGACAGAAGGCACGCGTATCACTCAATGCGCTGTATGGTTGGTCGAAGATGACAGGGGACAACATAAACATGATGAATGCTGAACAATGGCTGAACTTTCAGGAAATGTTGGATCCGGGAAAAACGTATGACGATGCTTTCCAGCAAAGAAAGAAATTCTATGTTGATAATGGAATTTCAACGGATTGGGCGGATGTCTTTTTCGGAGATGCAAAACCTACCCAACAATATGATATTAATGTCGTAGGAGGAACGGAGGGAATCAATTACTATATCTCTTTCGGACATTATGATACTGACGGAATCATGGATGATTCTTCCATGCGTCGTGAAACTTTGCGTAGCAATGTAGAAGTGAAAATCACAGATTGGCTGAAGGCAGGAATCAACCTCAACCTTTCTTATAAAAGATACCGCACAACAGCGTTTGGTACGGAAGCTAACAGTGTTTATAATAAGGCATACGCTGCACGCATGTATCGCCCGGATCAGACGGTGAATGAAATTCTGACTGATGAGGAAGGCAATTTCACCGGCTATGGCAAACGCCTGAATTATCTGGAGGATATGGGATATTATAATCCCTACTATCTGGCGGAACTACAACCGAACGACCGTAGTACGGTACGTATCAACGGCAATACCTTTTTTAATATTAACCCAATAAAGGGATTGAATATACGCGCTTCACAGGCTGTCGATGCTTTTGACTACCGTAATTCTCATAAAGCTTATCCGGTGGGGCCGTTTGAAGGGGCAGGAGTAGTTACGGAATCTTTCGAACGTTACTATTCATTTACTTATACCAATACTGCTGAATATAAATTCAGTCTCGAAAGGCTTCATCATTTTACGGTATTGGTGGGACAGGAATCCATTATTACCAAAAATGAAAATTTCTCGGCAAATTCAAAGAAAATGGTAGATGCACGAATGATGCTGATGACATCGGGGGCGGAATCGGAAGTTCCAGCACATTCCATGTATAAAAAAGTTTTTAATTCCTATTTTGCTACTATCAGTTATAGCTATGACGACCGTTATTATGTCGATCTGGCAGGAAGACGAGATGGTTCTTCTCTTTTTGCAAAGAATAACCAGTGGGCTAATTTCTATTCGGTTGGAGCAATGTGGAATATGGGAAAAGAAGCTTTCCTACAAAACGTATTATGGCTGGATGATTTGCAATTAAAAATTAGTTATGGTACGACGGGTAACTCCGGCATCACTCCTTACAATGCTTTGGCACTGGTGAGTTCCGGCTTGAAATACAACGGACAGCCGGGAATCGCACCAACAACCGTTGGTAATGATGATTTGACATGGGAGAGCATGAAGACGTTGAATGTAGGTATCAGTACGAAAGTGTTTAATCGTTTATCTATAGATCTTGAGTTTTATAATCGCCACACGGAAGATATGCTGATGGCTTATCCGCTTTCTTATACGACAGGGCATGGCAACAGCGTGGAGAATGTAGCAAGTATGCGTAACCGGGGCTTTGATTTGACTTTGGGAGTGGATGTTCTGAAAACAAAAGTTTTTCTCTGGAGTATATCGGGCAATCTGAACTATAATAAAAATGAGATCACCAAACTGTTCAACGGACTGGATGAGTATACACTTCCCGATACAGGACTGAAAATGCAAGTCGGTAAACCGTGGGGAGAATACTATTATGTAAGATGGGCTGGTGTTGATCCGCGCGACGGTTATAATATGTGGTATGACAAGGATGGTAATCTGACAAAGAAGTATTCGGAAGATGATGCTGTGTTTGTCGGTAAGCAACGCTATGCTCCCTGGTCGGGAGGGTTTGGTACACAGTTGAGTTGGAAGGGGATTTCCGTAAGTGCAGACTTTTCGTTTATACTGGGACAATACATGATGAACAATGAACGATACTTTACGGAGAATCCGACATTTGCCGGCTCTGATAATCAGACAACAGAAATGCTTACCATGTGGCAGAAGCCGGGGGATATCACCAATGTCGCTATTCCGGATTCACCGGTACAGTTCGATTCCCATCTATTGGAAAACGCATCGTTCATGCGTATGAAGAACCTGACTGTCGGATATACTTTTCCGGCTAAATGGATACAGAGAACCGGAGTGCTTAGCAGTGCGAGAGTTTATTTTGTAGGACGTAATCTGCTTACGGTAACTAAATACAAGGGATATGACCCGGAAGTGGACAGCAATATCCAATTAGGTAACTATCCCAATACCAAACAGTATTCTTTTGGTGTCGAACTAATTTTCTAAATTATAAAGTACAGAAGATATGAAGAAACTATCTATTATAGCATTGGCAATAATGACGTTCGGAATGATTTCCTGTGATATGGATCTGATGCCCTATGATTCCATTCCGACAGAAGAAGTACTGACAACTGTCGTCGGCTTTGAAGAAGCCCGCGCAGGTATTTATGCTGCATATACCGGACTGACCGGAGGAAGCTATGTGCTTGCACCTGAAATTCAGGCGGATGCCTTTAATGCGGTGGCAGACTTTTCCAATAAATATGGTGACATATACCGATGGATGTTCGAAAGTACCCATTCCACCATAGAATCTATTTGGGCAAACTGTTATAGCACTGTCGGACGTGCGAATTTCTTTATCGACGGTGTACAGAAGATAGAAGAGAATCCGGAAATAGAACTGACGGACATACAAAAGAAACAAATTAATGTATATGAAGGAGAAGCCTATTTCACACGTGCCTATTGCTATTTTTATCTAGCTACTCTGTTCTGTCGTGACTATGACCCTATTACCGCAGCTTCTATCCCCGGACTTCCGATTCAGACGAAGTATGAACCGAAAATTACAGCTAGCCAATATCCGGGACGCTCCTCACTGAAAGACACCTACCAACAGATATTGGATGATCTTGAAGAAGCCGAAATACGGATTGAGACAGCTATAAGCGGCATTATAGATTATGACAGGTATATCAACGGTTCTTATGTAACGGTGAATACAGCCCCAAAGAATTGCGGAAACTACATAACGGTAGATGTGGTAAAAGCACTGAAAGCACGTGTTGCCCTGCAAATGGACGATTATGAAAAGGCGGTTGAATATGCAGATGACCTGATTAATTCGAAAAAATATCCATTAATGGACACGGTAGAGGGCTTCAAAGAAGTCTGGAAAAATGACGGAGGGACGGAAACCATCTGGCAGATTGCCATGACTAATGCGAATGATGCCGGTGTTCCATTGGGTACTATTTTTATAGGATATCCGGCAACCAAGAAAGATTATATCCCCACTCAAACTCTTGTTGATTTGTATGCAACGGAAGATATCCGTCTGGCTACTTATTTCGGTAAGTATCATTTGACGGTATCTTCCGGTAACGCTGCGGATATCTATTTCTTCAATAAATATCCGGGGAATGATTATTACAACGCGTTGGGGAATGAAACAAGATATCTGAACCAGCCCAAACCATTTCGTATCGCTGAAATGTATCTGATAGCAGCGGAAGCGAATGCAAGAATAGGAACCTCTATAAGTGTGGAAAAAGGAAAAGAAGCGATCAATAATTTGAAGAAAGCACGCATCCTGGGATTTATGGAAGGAACGTATGACAAAGAATCTTTGCTGAATGAGGTCATGAATGAACGAGAACGGGAACTTGTGGGTGAGGGTTACCGTCTGATGGACCTGAAACGTTGGGAAAGAGGAGTGACACGTGGAAAAGCACAAAGTGCCGGTCTGATACTCTTTCCCGGACAGACTACGACTGACGGATTAGACAGACCCGCTGACGACCAACGGATGGTGTGGCCGATTCCGAAATCGGAAATGGATGCGAATCCCCAGCTTACCGGTCAGCAGAATCCGGGATATTGATAAAAACTGAATAATGAAAATCACAAAAGACTTGAGTAAAATGAGCAATCTAAAAATATATGCGTTTTTCCTGTGTACAGTCATCATATCGGCATGTTCTTCCGATGATGAAGAGACATTCAATACAGGAGCGGCTACAGTAGGCTTTCAGGAAACGGCCATGACGGTGAAAGAATCTGCCGGACTATGTACGGTGCCTGTCGTTGTGACAGGTGAACACAATGGCAATATCCGTGTGACAATCCAACTGGAAGACAAGAATGCCAAAGAGGATGAAAATTACATTATTACCACCAAGACGCTTGTCATTCCTGCCGGACAGGAAACTGCAAATTTCGAATTCCGGACGGTAGATGATGAATTAGTCAATGATGACCGTTCTTTTGATATTATCATAGCCGATGTCCGGGGGGCGACTGCTGGTACGAACAACCGGTTAGTCGTGACTATCAAGGATAATGATTCCAATCTATATGAGACACTTGCCGGAACATGGATATTTACCGGTACGGCTTCGGCAGTTAAAGTTTCTAATGTCAAAGTTAGTTTTTCTGTGAAAGTGGCTACGGCAGCTGAAGGTACGGAAGCGTTTGGCAACTATCTGGTATGTGCGAATGAAGCCGGTTTTGATCCGGATAATGATATTCCCTGGCAATTTAGTTGGAGACTGAAATATGAATATAATCCGGGCACACAAAAGGTATCCTTATCTATTGTGGCAGGAGAGGATGTAGCGGCTAATGGTGTTTATACCGTCCGTTTCAGACGAGTGTCGTTGGATGGGAGCACTTCCGAACTTTATCGTGGCGAGTATAATGCTGAAACGAAAGCCATTGAGTTCGAAAATTCCAATCTGGTAGGCGACATGTATAAAGACGGGATCATTCAGATTCAGAAATTTCGGTTGTTCGGTTGTAAAATGGAACGTATCAGATAAATAAGATTATTAATAAAACTAATGAATGTATTTATGAAAGCATTAATTGTCAGCATTGTATTTCTGTTTGTTGCTTTTACATGTGTTATAGCACAGATTCCCTCTGTAAAAGTGGAAGATGCTAAGGGGGGACAGTTTAACACATCTTCTTTGATAAATCATAAGACCCCTATGATTATTTCTTTTTGGGCTACTACCTGTAAACCGTGTATCCGTGAGCTCGATGCCATTAACGAACAAATGCCCGACTGGTTGGAAGAGGCTAAATTTCGTGTGGTAGCAGTATCAACAGACGACAGCCGCTCCACCGCGAAGGCGCGTTCACTGGCAGAAGGACACGGATGGGGCGATTTTATCATGTTGTACGATAAGAATCAGGAATTTATGCGTGCCATGAATGTCAACCTGACTCCACAGGTTTTTGTGGTGGATGCCGATGGAAAAATAATCTATTCACATACGGGCTATACTCCGGGAAGTGAACTGGAACTACTGAGAGCGATTAAGAAATTGCAGAAATAAGTCTGCCATTATTCATTGAAAAACGCAATAACATGACTAGGAAAAGTTTTCAGATGTTGGCTATACTGGTATTAGTATCAGGCGTAGCCAGTGCACAGACAGATAATAACAAAGGGTATCTGACCGGAAGCTTTGAGACAAATACTATTTATTATAAGGATGATAGTAAGACAGATGCCAAATCTCCTGAGGATCATTTCGGTTCCAACAATTATCTCAAACTGGATTATTATCAGGGGAAATTTGCAGTAGGTGTACAACTGGAAGCCTATGAACCTGTATTAGTGGGCTATCCGACGGAATTGGAAAAAGCTAAATTAACCAATTATTATGTATCTTGGGCAGACAAGGATTTTTCTGTAACGGCGGGAACATTTTACGAGCAGTTTGGTAGCGGGCTTTTATTCCGTAGTTGGGAAGACCGTATGTTAGGACTGAACAATGCAGTGATGGGAGCTCGTTTCACCTATAACTATAAAAACATTGTAGGACTAAAGGCTGTCTGGGGTACTCCGCGCTTCGGAATGGAGTTTTCCGATACGCAGATACGTGGAATGGATATCAGCTTTTCTTTATCCAACTTGCTCCGTTGGGAAAAAACAGCATTGAGCATCGAAGGATCTGCATTGAACCGATATGAGAAGATTGATGTCGATTTAAGTGAAGAAGGAGGTAAACCTTATTCAAACGGTTTTTCAGGAAGAGTAAATTTTGAGCGTTCCGGTTTTGTGGTGAAAGGAGAATATGTGGATGGAGGCAATAAATACTATGGCTTTATCCATGACGATAAATTATATGATAAGAAACGCGGGAATGCCCAATTATTAGAATTGGGATATAATGGTAACGGACTCGGCGTTAACCTGACAGGGCGACGTCTGGAATGGATGAACAGCGAGATTATAAGAGGCAGCGGTTCTACCTCAAATTTATTGAATTATGTTCCTGCCATGTGTACCCAATATACGTATATGCTGACAAACCTGCATCCCTATACTCCTAATATCGGAATGATTATGAACTCGATTAGTGGCGAGATGGGCGGTCAATTGGATGTGTTCTATCATTTCAAGAGAGGAAGTGTCATCGGCGGCAAACGCGGATTGAAATTGCATGCCAATTTTTCTATCTATTATGCATTGGATAAAGAAGGAACGGCACACACAGGCAACCTGTTGTTCCGTGATTTTAATATCGACATAGAAAAGCAATGGACAAAAGCATTTAAGATGAATTTGCTTTATTCTATTCAGGAGTATAATCCCAATTACGGAAAAAATAAAACGACTAACCTGTCGAATATATTCGTAGCGGATTTGCAGTATAAGTTTACCCCGGATTTTTCAACGCGTCTGGAACTACAATACTTGACTACACAAGAGGATCAGAAAGACTGGATGGCTACCCTGTTGGAGATAAATTTTGCTCCCTCATGGAGTATTTACGGAAGTGATATGTATAATCATGGAGATAGTAAGATACATTATTATAACGTGGGAACCAGTTATGCAAAATCCCGTACACGCATCGCTTTGAGTTATGGACGTAATAAAGACGGTTATGTCTGTTCCGGTGGCGTTTGTCGCACGATACCCAAATATACGGGAGCCAATCTTACCATTACCACTTCTTTTTAGGTCCTGATAATTTCAGAAATTATTAATTGATAGAAATAGAATTATGAGAAAGTTTCCAATGTTTTTTGTTTGTAGCCTATTGTGTCTATGTGGATGCTTTATGGCATGTAGTGGTTCATCCGATGGAGGCGATGAACCTGATATTCCGGATAATGGAGAGGTGAAGGGACCTATTACTCTGTCTGTAGATAAAACTAAAATCGAAGCTGACGGGATGGACATGGCGACCTTTACAGTAACGGATGCCAATGGGAAAAAACTAACGGTTTCCGAATATATGAAGAATGTGTATTTTGAGGATATCAGTACCGGTGATTATCTGGAGAGAAGGACAAATACCTTTACAGCGGTTGAAAACGGCATACACCGTTTCAAGGCCTATTACCTGGACTGGGAGTCGGAGGAAGTGACCGTGACTGCACAGAACCGGAAAGATTATGAAGTGTTTTATCGAAAAATCGCTGTGTTCAAGATGACCGGGACTTGGTGTACTTATTGTCCGGCTATGACTGCTTCCCTGAAAAAAGTGGAAGAAGCAATACCGGGACGTATGATAAAGATGGCGTTTCATTCTTCCAGCAGCTCATCCACCGATCCTTTCCATCTTTCGGAGACAACTACAATCATGTCTCGTTTCGGGGCAAACGGTTTCCCTACCTGTATTTATGATTTGAAAGAAATGTCTGCTGACAGAAATGTTAGTGCTATCAAAAATATATTGGCGGAACATATCAGGAAATATCCGGCTACCTGCGGTATTAAGGTAAATGCTTCTTATGATGCGGGCAAGGAAGAAATCACGGTAAATGCCGGACTGAAGTCGAGTAAGGGGGGAGAATATGACCTCGTTTATGTATTGGTGACTGATGGTCTGACGGCTTCCGGCGGCAATGAAACTTCTTATGATTATACGGTCCGGGCTATTTCTTCGAATTACCTGGCTATGTCGACAAACGGAAGATTCACGGTAGAGGTCAATCAGGAACATATGGGCGGAGCATTTACTATTTCCAATGCTGCGGGACTGAATTCCGCAACATCCCGAGTGGTGGTTTATGCGTTGCGTATGGTAGACGGTGCGTATATGGTGGATAATATCACGGAATGTCCTGTTGATGGAAGTGTGGATTATATCTATAATAAGTAAGTCTATGAAGAATATATATACGGCAAGATTACTGACTGTAATTTCCTGTTGTTTTTTAATGCTGTCATCTTGTTCCGGCAGTTCGGACGAAGGAGATACTGGCGGAACGGATGACGACATATTGCGCATTGCAGCGGATAAGACGGAGATGCTGGCGGATGGCGTGGAAAAAGTGACTTTCACCGTCAAGCTGGGAATCAAGGATGTGAGCGATGAAAGCACCATGAATTTGATTCTGGTAAAAGAGTCAGGAGAAGAGAAACTGGACTACGGAGTTCGTGCATTTAGTACTCTGGTAGCAGGCTCTTATACTTTCAAGGCGCGTTATTACGAAGGCGGAGTTATACTTAGTGAAAATGAAGTTACGGTAGTGGCAAAACCGGTTACTGGCGGGGTAAGTTACTATCATAAATTATTAGGTATGCAGTTCACGTCGGTCGGATGTCAGGCTTGTCCGATGCTCAGTGCTACTCTAAAGTCTATCCAAACGGAATTGCCGGGACGGCTGGCAGTAGCCTCCTTTCACATGGATTTTGGAAATGTAGCGGACCCTATGAATATTGCGGCTACTAATAATTACCGGACTAATATATTAGGTAATTTCTCGGGATTACCCCGTTTCTTTTACAATTTGCGTAAAGGCACACAGGAAATGATTAGTATGAAAAGCCAGATTGAAGAGGAATTGCAAAATGAATTGCGGAGTTATCCGGCATCATGCGGAGTTGCCATAGAGTCGACTTTTGATTCGTCCTCGCGGACTGTATCTCTTACGGCAAAACTTACTTCGAACGTGACGAATACGTACCGCTGTCTGATTTATCTGGTGGAAGACGGTATCAGGTATTTCCAGATGAACGGGGATGATAACTATGTACACAATAATGTGGTAAGGCTGATTGTCTCCACTTCATTGAACGGTGACCGTTTCAGTAGTGAGGTACAGGCCGGACAGGAAATTACTATGAAGCGTTCCTGCCAGTTGGGGGAAGGATGGAATAGCGATAATATGCGCATCATCGTTTCGATGCTAACTACATTGGATGGAGGTAAGACCTATACATGCAACAATACAAATGAATGTAAACTGGGAAAATCTGTCGATTATCTATATAATGAGTGAGGAGAATAATATGAATACAAATGTTTATAAGATCATTGTTTTGGTCGGTATTTGCCTGATCTGTATTTTCTGGACGGCTTGTTCTGGAGATTCGGATGAGACGAAACAAGCGGAACTGATTCTGAAAGTGGATAAAAACACATTGAAGGCCGACGGAAAAGAAATGGTAACCTTTACGGTGGAGCAGGCGGGGACAGATATCACTTCCGATGCAACGATTCGTTGCTTGACGGACGGTAAGACGATTACCGGAGCTGTTTTTTCAACGATAACTTCCGGGAAATATGTATTTGAAGCTTCATACAACGGACAAATATCTGCACAAGTGATTGTTACTGCAGATAAAACGGTAGTAATTACATCCAAATTCGTCAGGCGTATTTGTGCAATGGAATTGACGGGGACATGGTGTGCCATGTGTCCGGCAGGGCTGACGCGATTGAGTTATTTGACGAATTTAAGTTATGATGGAATTGTTTATCTGATGGCATTTCATGTCAATGGAACATCTTCCGATCCGATGGTGATAGCACAATCTTCGCTTCTTTCCGGTAGGTTTGCCGTGGCGGCATATCCTGCGTGTATTGTTGATATGCGTGACAAGATGGGACTTTCCGAGAATTACAGCGTTATGCGGGGTATATTCAACGAGTCACTCGAAAATTATCCGGCGCATTGCGGGGTGGCAATGCAGTCGGACTATGATGAAGCAGCTTCACAGGCTATTGTGACAGTGAAAGTCACATCAGAACGTACGTCGGAGTATCGCTTGATATTGTATGCCGTGGAGGATGGACTGAAATATCAGCAAAATGACGGAGGTGTTTACCGGGATTATACACATAATCATGTGGTACGTAAACTTTTATCGGCAACTGTTGATGGTGACAAACTGGGACAGATTGCGGCTGATAAAGAAGAAACCAAGGATTATATAATTGTATTGGAAGAAGAGTGGAATCTGGAAAACCTTTCTTTTTATGCGTTAGTCACCGATGAAAACGGCTATGTAAATAATCTCGCCATTTGTAAAGCGGTCAATGGTAAGGCCGATTATGAATATGTAAATGATTAGTCACATTTATCTCTTTTAGTTATGAAGAAAAAGTTATTTAGTTTATTTTTTATGTTGGGACTGGCTTTAGCTGCTATTCCCGTGATACTTTCATGTTCGGATAATGATGAACAGGTAGTAACTCCTGATGAACCGGTTAATCCGGATGTACCAGAGCTTCCCCCTAATCCTACACCGATAAACTGGGGAGAATATGAAGTGGATGGCGGAGAACGTGGAGTCGGAATCAAAGTAACCAGTACTTCGGAGCATAGTTTTGTATTTGAATGTACTCCGGGAGATAAGGTACAATCTTACCGGATGGATGTTTACCCCTTGTGTCGTATGTACAATTACCTGTTTGAAAGTGTGGGCACAGGCGTACAAGCTACCGAAGAAGAGGTGGAAGACCTTATTATAGAAGCAGTTTACAATTCGACGGGACAGGGTGCTTACACGTTCACCAAATCTAATTTAGGCGACAGTTATGCAAAGACGGAATTCGATTGGGGAAATAGTCAGTATGCCCGTTCGGAAATTGTTCCTGATGCTGAATATCTAATCGTAACAATCGGTTGTAACGATGAAGGCGGACAAACTCCGGCAGATATGAAAGTTTGTTATCTTAAAACATCCAAGAGGGATGTAGTGGGGAATCCTCGTGTCGATATTGATGCCACCCCTAGTTACCAAGCTGTTGCTATTCAATATCTTCCCAATGAGGACTGTAAATACTTTTATCAATTTTGCGGAGATACCGAACCTGTTGATGCATTTATCAATACTTATGGCAAACAGATGTATATAGACTTTATGAGACATTATATCATAAAGGCTGAAGATGCACAGGTTTCCAAAGAGGATTTGTACTATCTGGTGAACTTCGGTTATACTGCCGATCCGAAAAGAATGATAACTGCCTCTACAATCGGCTTGGATGAAAACAAGTCTCAAGGCGAGTATGTCCGTCAGGATTTTCATTTATTGGATATTCCTGATGATGCAAAATTGCCGGTATGTACTTTGACTGTAAGTAAAACGGGAGCATCTATGGTGAATATGGATGTGGAAATGGAGAATAATTGTTATGCTATGTTTTATCGTATATTTACTGCTACGGACTGGGCACCTTATGAAAATGCGGACGAGACTACAATGATTACATTGGCACGGGCATTAGATCAGGAAGGTTGGGGTATCAAGAATACCAATTTTAGTCAGAAGGGTTCATTTACCGGAGCATCGTTCCAATTTGATTTGATTCCCAATACTTCTTATGTGATTGCTTACGTTGGTCGTAATGGATATGGGCAGTTATCGGAAAAAGTAAAAACAGCTACATTCACAACCAAGGAACGGGTAGCTGACAGACCGTCAGAGTCAAAAGCTGATATTAATATTACAATTAGTGACGGAGGACGTACTAGTCTGAAACTGAATTATAATTATAATTCCGAAACGGCTGTATTTTATCACCAGTATATTATGACTCCGGAGTTACTCAAGGAAGAAAACAAAGAGGAACTGATTGCCTATTTGTTGTCTAGTGATTCTAATGTATGCCCTGCAGATGCGACGGGAGGAGTTGAGAGTTTTACCTGGACAGGATTTGATCCGGCAACCGAATATACATTTGCTTATATAGCTGAAGACTGGGACGGTGTCTTATCAGAGGTGAAAACTGTAACGGGTACAACTGAAGCGGTTCAGGCGGGGCCTAATCCGACTATGGAATTACGTGCCTATATGAGTGAAATGGGCAATTTTACTGTGCAATTCTCTATTGTGAAAGATGTTGCCAAAGTTTATCGGATGATTACCGAAGACAAATATTCCGCAAGCGGTGATTACACGTACAAAGAGTGTATGGATGTATGGAAGGAATATTGTATGGATTATGGTATTACATCAGTCAACTCTGGTACAGAGGAATATGCTAAGACGAGTAGTGCAAATCGCTTGGTTGCTTTATGTGTGCCTATCGGGGCCGATAGCGACGGAAATGACGTTATCGGAGAGCTTTATACCGTATTCTATGATAAAGATAAAGGCATTGTTACTGATCCTTCCGTATTATTCCCAGATGCTCCGAAAGTAACGAATATAACAGGAGTGGCAAAACCACAGGTTGTAAGGAAAGAGCAAAGGATTCCAGCCAATCAGGTTATAAATGAACCAATCAAAAAGAATCTGCCGGGGGCTGTGATGAACGGAAATACGATTTATCTTGATATGAAGAAACTAGGGGTACATCCTAATGCAAAATAATCGGCAAAACTAACTAATCCAATCGCACGATAGTGCGTTAGCTATCGTGCGATTTTTCTCTAATCATTAATTAAAACTGGTATGAATATGAGAAGAAAACAATTTTCACATGGTATAGGTACATACCTATGCATGATAATATGGAGCATAATACTTGTATCGTGCTATAATGATGATGACCTAAAAAACTCAATTTCCGGTTTAGAAAATCGTGTAAGCAAACTGGAAGTTTCCTTGCAGAATGTACAAAGTGATATTGCTACATTAAAGACACTGACTAACGCTTTGGCACAGAATAAATCGATAAGTTCTGTATTGGAAAATGAGGACGGGAGTTATACCATTCGTTTTTCGGATAAAACGGAAGTGATTATTCGCGATGGGGAAAATGGGGAAGACGCTCCACAGATTACCGTAATAGAAAATGAAGAAGACGGAATTTACTATTGGGGAATAACTACTGCAAATGGAACTAAGACTTTCTTGCAGGATGATAAAGGGAATAAAATGCCTGTGACGGCTACCGCTCCCCAGATACGTATCAATAAAGAAACGAAAGAGTGGGAAATATCAACCGATACCGGAAAAACATGGAAATCTACCGGTGTGTATGCTTCCGGTGAAGCGACCGGAGATACTTCTCTCTTTACGGGAGTAAGTCAGGATGATGATTACGCCTATTTTACTCTAAAGGATGGTACGGTACTGAAACTGCTCAAATCGAAAGAATTGAAATGTGAGATTTTATCAGGAAAACAGTATTTTGCTCATGGAGAGAAAAAAATCATTGAGGTAGAAATGAGTGGCATTTCAAAATATACCGTGACAAAACCGGATGGATGGAAAGTTTCTTTGTCGGGAAAAGGACTGGACATTACTGCTCCTGCTGCAGAAAATCAATATGCGGAGACAAGTGGAAAGGTAGCTGTACTGGCTGTTGCTACCAATGGGCAGAGTCTTATTTCGGAGATTCCGGTAGTGATTGGTGTGGCTCCTATTGTTGTCTCTGTAGATAAGCAAACGATTTCTACCAGCCTGGCGGATGGAATAGAGGCATATTATCTGGGTGTATTGGAATTGGGGGAATACAGTTCGGAAAGTGTTGCTGAACTTGTGAACGGCAATTCAGCACGGGGATATATGAAAACCCAACCTCTGGATAAAATGCCTTTGACGGAATTATTGGGCAAGGAGCCTGAAGCCGGAATGTCTTACATGGTTTGGGCGATACCTGCTTCTAAAGCAGGTGATACTTATCAGGCGGATGATGTGATTGCCACTGCAATTCGGCTTGCTGGTACTGTGGAGTTACAAATTTCGGATGTCACGTTTGAAGGAGCAATGGTTTCCGCTATAAGAAAAGGTTGTACCAGTTATTATACAGGGATAGCGGATAAGGCTTATTACTCGGCGGAAACGGTAGTGGAAGATCTTGCGTACGGCAGTGGAACTTTACAGTCGGCAGACTACAGCGGACCGTTGACAGGAGGAGTATTGGATTTCTTTACGAAAGCAACTCCCGGTGAGACTTATGTGGTATGGGCGATTCCTTATAAAGAGGAAAAAGGCTATGAGGTAAGCGAATTGATAGCCGTGGAAGTAGCAATTCCTGCACTGACTTATGATGGAACAGCCACTGTAAATATCGGTAATGTAAATTCTACAGTGACAAGCATCAGTGCGGCACTTACTCCGGGAACGGATTGTTATCAATTCTATTATACTTATATGACGGAGTTGACTTTGGACGGTTATGCCAGTGATAAGGATATCATTTCTTATCTTGTCAAAAGCGGAAAGAGTTCTAAAGTCGCCACTAATTTCGAAAGGTCTGCATTGGAACCCGGTACAAAGGGGAAGATTGTGGCAGTAGCCTTGAACAGCCAGGGGCAGGTTGGTGCATTGGTGAAAATGCAGGCAAATGTCAAGGAGTTGTCTTATAACTCTTCGATAGCGGTGGCTGTCTCATCGGAAGCCGGAACACAATCTGTGACTTTTACTTTGACACCGACCGGTAATCCTGTAAAGTACCGTTATGTACACATGAAGCTTAGTGATTTTAAAAATTATCCATATTGGGGTAATGAAGAGACTGTGAAATCTTATTTATCAATGAATGATGGGGTGACGGAGATAACGGCTGCGTCATTGAGTAATAATCGACTGGTGATTGATGATATACTGTTCAAGACAGAATATGTGCTATATATGGTAGCAGTTGATGCGGAAGGCAATCCTTCGTCGACAATGGTTAAAGAATCGTATACCAGTGCGAAACCTATTTATGTAAGGAAAGAGAGCGGGGCTGATTTGTGGAATGCCAGTGTTCCCAAGGTGACCATTGATAGGATTGAAAAAAACGGAAATTTTTATAATATCTCATATACCGTTATGGCAGGAGCAAATAATAAAGAGTTTTATGTATTTGAAGCTTCTGATAGTTATTTGTCCGGTAAGATGTTTGATGAGCAGATTAAAACTGTAATGACAAATGGGGTGAAATCTACTGCTGATTATTCAGGAGGGACTACATACACCAGTCTGCCGACTAATATAAACGTGACGTGGATAGATATGGAAGGAAGGTTCTACGAAGTATCTAAAACGGTTATAGAAATTCCGACGGAATAGTTCTTTTTAGTTTCTAATTTAATAAAATAATAGATGAAAAATTGTTTGAGATTTTTTTATGGGGTAATCCTGTTTACTCTATGTCAGACAGGATTAACTAACTGTTCGGATGGTGATGATGGAGAGGATAATGGCAGTACGAATAATGGGATTACCACCATTGCCAATGAGACGGAGAAAGCAGTCACAGTGTATGGGGAGACTGTTGAAGTTTCATTTACGGCTGCTGCGGGATGGACTTCTTCATTGAAATACTCCAGCGGTTCTGATTGGGCCAGAATAAGCAACATCAGCGGTAATTCTTCTGCTGGCAAAGGAGGATTTAAGGTCAGCGTCAGCAAGAATGAAACGGGAAAAGAACGTGTATTGACTGTACTTGTACAAGTTGAAGGTTATAAAACTCCTGAAATAGTGTGTACCGTTACACAAAGCGGAACCGAAGAGGGGGGCAAAGTTTCCACTACTGATGTCGCCTTGAATGAGTATATGCATAGTTACCTGAAAGAACATTATTTATTCAAGGATGAATATAATACGTTGGACGTCAGCTGCAATAGTGTACCTTATTCTGATTTTCTCTCTACTTATCTTTTGCAAATGACAACTAATCTTGAGGATGGAGGAACATACCGTGCCTTTACTGTAAATTCCGGAAAACGTTATATCTATTCATATATCGAAAAGTTGGGGTCCGAAAGAACACGTGCCGTTACTCGTGCGACCAGTGTAGCAGGTACGGGGCTGGGGACTTTCTTTTCTTCTTATATGGCTGATAAAACAACAATCGGTCTGGCAATAGGTTATGTATTTGAAGGCTCTCCTGCAGATAAAGCCGGATTAAGACGTGGCGATGTGATTGTTTCCGTGAATGGAAATATTGTGAATAAGAGTAACTATCAGCAATATATGAGTGATTTATATTATGCAGGTGGAGGGCAAACATTCAATATTGGTTATAGACGTTATATTGCCAATGAAGAACTAAAACAGTATGAATTGGTAGATGGAGCGACCACGTTGACTACGGGTACTTACAACAATAATCCGGTTATTTTCTCCATGTATATAAAGGAGAAAGAGGGTGACTTGAATGTTGCGTATCTGGTTTATCAAAGTTTCGATTTGAACTATACTGATGAACTGAAATACATGATTCAACAATTCAAGACGGAAGGTGTCACTGACTTGATTCTGGATTTACGCTTTAATATGGGCGGTGCTGTTGAATTGGCCCGCTATCTGGCTGCTTCTATTGCAGGTTCTGCTCATCGTCAGGATGTTTTTATGAGAATGCAACGTAATTCCGGAGCGGATGAATATATCCGGTTTGGAGATGGTGATGATTTGGGATTGAATTCGATAAGAATAATTTGTTCTGATGAAACGGCTTCTTCCAGCGAATTGGTGATTAGCAGTTTGAGGGGTGTTGATTTCCCTGTGAAGTTGTTCGGTAGTAAGACGGAAGGCAAGAATGTGGGTATGGAGGTACAGGAATACAAATACGGTAATACGTATTATGAATTTGCCCCTATCACGTTCCGTTCATTTAATGCTAAGGATTGGGGAGATTATTCTGCCGGTATTGATCCGGATGTCATGCTAAATAATCAGGATGGAGACTATACAAATGATATTGACAATGTGTATCCATACGCTTTTGGAGATTGGGATAATTTTGATTTCAATTTCGCTTTGTGGTATGCTTTGTGTGATATTCAAGGCGTTGATCCTACTACCGGCAAACCAAAATCACGCTCAGGAAAGGTAAGAATGGAACGTCCGCAAATGGATGTAATAGGACTTCCGTCTGTTCCTATCAAACGCTCGATAGGTACTTTTGGCTCCGTTATTTATAATAAGCCGGAAGTCGAGAATTTATATAAGTAAGACTAAATCTCTAGCGAAAATAAAATTTCTCTCTTAAGTTAAAGGGGATGCTTCTCGTCAAGGTGTTAGTGAGTGCATCCCCATTTTGCTTTATTTATTAAGGTGATATTTCCATCATCAAAGATACATCTAACAAAAATCTTTCTTCAATAATAGAAAAAGATAAAAGGTCAGGGATCACAATCAAATATAACCTATAAGATATAACGTTGCTATATGATAGGCTATAATCTAGAACTTAGAAAAATGAGAATTATTTTATTTTTATTATTAGGTTGGTACATTATTGGAAATATACAAGCACAAATCAAAGAGCCTGTAAAGTTCAAGAATGAGTTGAAAATAACTTCGGAAACAGAAGCCGAAATCGTATTTACAGGATCCATTGAGAAAGAATGGCATGTATATTCAACTGAATTGGGAGATGACGGTCCTATTTCCGCCACTTTCAACCTAGATACAAGTAATCATGTGGAAATAGTAGGTAAACTGCAACCTGTTGGAAAAGAAATCAGTATTTATGATAAGATGTTTGAGATGAATGTACGCTATTTTGAAGATGCGGTACAGTTTATCCAAAAAATAAGATTTACAGGAAGTGATTACTTGATAGAAGGATTTTTGGAGTTTGGGGCTTGTAATGATGAGAGTTGTTTACCTCCGACTCAAATCCCTTTTCAATATGGAACAAAAGCAGAAGCGAATATCGCAGTTATAAAAGAAAAGGAAGAGCCCCCGGTAAATGTGGTAGAGAAGCAATCGCGAAATGATCTTTGGAAGCCGGTTATTAATGAACTGCAAGAGTTGGGTGAAGAACATTCTCAAGAGGATAAATCCTGGCTGTATGTATTTGTCACCGGATTTCTTGGTGGGTTATTGGCTTTGTTCACTCCTTGCGTATGGCCGATTATTCCTATGACTGTGAGTTTCTTCCTGAAGAGAAACAAAGACAAGAAGAAGGGAATTCGGGATGCATGGACTTATGGCGCTTCGATTGTGGTGATTTATGTGACCTTGGGACTGGCAATTACTTTAATTTTCGGTGCCAGCGCATTAAATGCCTTATCAACGAATGCCATATTCAATATTCTCTTTTTCCTGATGTTGGTTGTTTTTGCAGCTTCTTTCTTCGGGGCGTTTGAACTTACTCTACCGTCTAAATGGAGCAATGCGGTGGATAGTAAAGCGGAAGCGACTAGTGGATTATTAAGCATTTTCCTGATGGCGTTTACGCTTTCTTTAGTTTCCTTCTCTTGCACAGGACCTATTATCGGCTTTTTGCTTGTGCAGGTTTCTACAACTGGCAGTGTAATTGCTCCTGCTATCGGAATGTTAGGTTTTGCCATTGCTTTGGCTTTACCTTTTACACTATTCGCCCTTTTTCCTTCGTGGCTGAAGTCAATGCCCAAATCAGGAGGATGGATGAATGTGATTAAAGTGACACTGGGCTTTCTGGAACTTGCTTTTGCCCTGAAATTCCTGTCTGTGGCCGATCTCGCATACGGCTGGAGAATCTTGGACAGGGAAACTTTTCTTGCATTATGGATTGTGATTTTTGGTCTGATGGGCATATATCTGTTAGGGAAGATCAAGTTTCCGCACGATGGTGATGAAAATAAAGTAGGCGTTACACGTTTCTTTCTTGCACTTGTCTCTTTAGCATTTGCTGTGTATATGATTCCCGGACTTTGGGGAGCTCCCCTAAAAGCTATCAGCGCATTTGCCCCTCCTGTAATGACACAGGATTTTAATCTGTATTCGAATGAAGTCCATCCGAAGTTCAGGGATTATGATGCCGGAATGGAGTATGCCCGTCAACAGGGAATGCCTGTAATGGTTGACTTCACAGGATTTGGTTGTGTGAACTGCCGGAAGATGGAGGCTGCAGTATGGACTGATAATCAAGTAGGCCGCATTATTAATGACAAGTATGTGCTTATCTCTTTGTATGTGGATGATAAGACTCCGTTGGACAAGCCGCTTAAGGTAACGGAAAATGGAACAGAGCGTACCTTACGCACGGTAGGGGATAGATGGAGCTATCTGCAACGTGTGAAGTTTGGAGCAAATGCACAACCTTTTTATGTATTGCTGGATAATGAAGGTTATCCGTTGAATAAGTCGTACGCATATAATGAAGATATTACTTCCTATATTGAGTTTTTACAGAAAGGATTGGAACATTACGTAAAATGAATTTAGTCATTTATTCTCTTTTTAACCTGGACTCGTGATCGATAGGGTTAGAAAAAGAAATTGTTTTTAGGTAGTAAGACCGGCATACAAAGCGTGACTTTGTTTGCCGGTCTTTTTTATGTTCCCTTGCCTCCCTGCTTGTCGCTTTTTTCAAGGTATTGGGTTGATTATTTGCTATAAATATTGTTTGTAGGCTCTGTAGTGCCGATAATCGCTTGTCGTTTCATGTCCGTTGAATATGCCGCATCTTTGCATCGTTAACGTTAGCGAAATAATTATTAAACAGTATTCATTTAAAAAAGAAAAGTATTATGGCAATTAGATTTAAAAGAGTTCAACGTTTGTGTGATCCGACAAACAAAGAGGCAGGAAAGAAAGTGTATCCGGTGATTTCTTATCAGTATGATACGAGTGCCACACTGGATGAGTTTGCAAAAGAAATCTCTTCTACTTCCGGTGTCAGTGAGGGTGAAACGATTAGTGTATTGAAAGATTTTCGTACACTTCTACGTAAGACATTACTTTCGGGCCGTTCAGTGAACATTAAGGGATTGGGTTACTTTTTCCTTTCAGCTCAAAGCAAGGGAACGGAAAAGGCGGAAGACTTTACTGTATCTGACATCAGCGGTCTGCGGGTTTGTTTTCGTGCGAATTCGGATATTCGTCTCTTTACGGGAACTTCGACGCGTTCAGATGGATTGAGGTTTAAGGATTTGGATCATATCAACGACTCAAGTATCATTGACGGTGATTCAGGTGAAGGAGGCGAAGCACCGGATCCTGACGGAGGTGCGGGAGGCAATGGTGAAGCACCCGATCCGGCAGCTTAATAAACGGGAAGTCGGGAATTAGCGACTTTGTTTGGAATGGGGCTTCGGCCTCATTCTTTCTTTATAACTACATAAATAGATCAATATGCAAATAACTACAATCCTTGCTTTCATTACTGCTATGGGTGGTTTGGAAGCGGTGAAATGGATGGTGAGATATATCTCTTGCCGGAAAACGGATGCACGGAAAGAGGAGGCAGACGTAAGCAGTCTGGAAGAAGAAAATCGCCGTAAAAAGGTGGATTGGCTGGAAGATCGCCTGACACAGCGGGACGAGAAAATAGACGGGCTTTATATCGAGCTTCGCAAGGAGCAGGAAGAGAAGATCGACTGGATACATAAATGCCATGAAGTAGAGTTGGCACAGAAAGAGTCGGAGGTGAAAAAGTGTGAGATCAGAGGGTGTGTGAAGCGCATTCCTCCTTCGGAATATTAATGAGGTTAGTTGATAAGAATAAAATGTCATGAGAAAGATAGATTCTATTATAGTGCATTGTTCGGCTACAAAAGCCGGACAGGATTTTACCGCCGCAGATATTGACCGTTGGCACCGGGAACGTGGGTTCAATGGTATCGGTTATCATTATGTTATCCGTCTGGACGGAAGACTGGAGAAAGGAAGGGAGATTGATTTGGCGGGAGCGCATTGTAAAGGTTGGAATGAGCGAAGTGTCGGGATCTGTTATATCGGGGGACTGGATGAGAACGGACATCCGGCAGATACCCGGACAAATGCTCAAAAACGGGTGCTTTATCAAGTAATAATGGATTTGCAACGGCAATATGCTATTCTTCAGGTATTGGGACACCGGGATACTTCGCCGGATTTGAATGGAGACGGGGTGATCGAACCTTATGAATATGTGAAAGCGTGTCCTTGTTTTGATGTGAGGGAGTTTATGAAGAGTGGGAGGGAGCTGCTGTTTGTTTTATTGCTGATTCTTGTTCTTCCGGGGGTGTTGTCGGGATGCAGGAGTAAGAAGGAAGTTATCAGTAGAAGCAATGAGGTGCAGATGGATTCAAGTTCTTCCGGGCATTCTTCCCATGTGGCTTCGTATGATGTTAATCAGGAAAAGAAGATGCTGGAACGGATGGAGGAGTCTACCGAACAAATATTGGTAGTATTGGGGAAAGATACTGCGACAGGGGATTTCTCTTCCACCTGTTTTATTTCAGGTAGCAGAAAGACGGTGAATAAGGTTTTTGAAAAGAAAGAGAGGATAGATGAGAAAGAAGATACTCAAATATCATCTTTCATCGACACGAATCCTCACAAAGTGGTTTGTGAGGAGGAAGAGAATAGCTTATATTATAGGAAAAATATAAGTTGGATGCTAATAATTAGTATATCGGCATTGATGTTACTTTACTTTATTTATAAAAAGAGGAGAATTCTTTTTTGAGGATTTGCATAGAAATATATAGAATAATACTATCTTTGTAGAGGTATATCGGGCTTAATGGAGTGATTGTTCAATAATATTCATATTCATCATCGGGATATACAATGAGAATGAGGGCGAAATTTTTTATTGTGATAATTGGAATTGTGTAGCCCTAAATGTGCGAATAACGTAAAAGTGGTAGCTTTTGAGTTTGAATTTTGCATATATTGAAACAGGCTATTTATAATATTTGCTATTAGTCTTGTTTGTAAACAGATATTGTTCTCTTAGACATGAATATAATTTGCCGTATTTGTGATTATACGGACCTTTGCAGAAGGTAACTAACAAACAATATTAGGGATTAATGATTATATATAATAGTCGATTAGCAAAATGTCTTCTCGATAAAAAGAAACATTCTTTTATGATTTTTGGGTGCTACTTTACCCGTTATAAGCAATTAGAATTTTGGGAGGAAATGGAAAATCGGATTCATGTAAGGCAATACACGGAATGCTTTTTGCCTACATTGGTGCCGGCAGTAGGGGTATCGCTGTGGATATCATGGTGGTTTATGTTGATACCTTTGTCCGCATATCATTTCCTGTATTGGGTGGAACGGATGTTCCGGAATCACTCCATTTTCGACTGGGAAGCGTCGATACATTGTGGAGATTCACTTTATCTAAGGAAAAGAAAATCTTATGCCTGGATAAAAAAATATGGTAAAAGAAAGCTGCCATCGTCAAGATGGGCTGACTAAGATAAAGATCCCTCGTGGATCGGCTGCCTGTGAAGGTCGCTCTATTGTTTGTTTTGTTTGTGTTTTGGTGCACCTTTATTCTGTTGAAGAATAAGGTGCACTCTTTTTATGGTTATATCATAGATTAAATATATCTTTGAAGAAAAAAGAAGATGGGTGAAAAGGCTTCAATGTGGAATCTCTGGCACGGCTGTCACAAATTGAGTGAGGGCTGTCGGCATTGTTATGTGTACCGGACGGATGGTAAATATGGAAAAGACAGTTCGGTGGTGACAAAGACGGAGAAGTTTGATTTACCTTTGCTTCGAAAAAAGAACGGTACGTATAAGATACCTTCGGGAAATCTGGTATATACCTGTTTTACTTCGGATTTTCTGATAGAAGATGCCGACGAATGGCGTGCCGAAGCATGGGAGATGATGCGGATACGGCAGGACTTGCATTTCCTTTTTATCACCAAACGAATCGATCGATTACAACAGTGTCTGCCTCCGGATTGGGGTGATGGGTATGAGAACGTAACAATCTGCTGCACAATGGAGAATCAGGATAGGGTGGATTATCGTCTACCTATTTATAGAGAAATTTCTATTAAACATAAAATTATTATCTGCGAGCCGCTTCTTAGCCGGATTGATTTTAGAGGTGAGTTAGGGGATTGGGTGGAACAGGTGGTTGCCGGAGGAGAGTCGGGAAAGGAAGCCCGAATGTGTGACTACGAGTGGGTGCTGGATATCCGGCAGCAATGTATAGATGCGAATGTCGGCTTTTGGTTCAAGCAGACTGGGAGTTTTTTGCTGAAAGAGGGACATGAATACAAGATTGCCCGACAGTTTCAACATTCGCAGGCGAGGAAGGCAGGATTGAATTATACGCCTGATAAACAAGAAATAAAAGGTTAGTTCAGATATTTTTTACTGAAAGCGAGGGTTGCTTGGCAATCTTCGCTTTTTTGTTTTATTTGAGTACAAAATACGGATAATCACGTCTTTTTATAAAGATATTGTGTAAATTTTAAATTATCCATATTAATGAAACAGATAAAACTGTTACTTCTTTTAGCTTCCGCCTCCGTTACGGGAGCACTTGCGCAAAGCAATGGATTGACGGATATGAGTCAGAGCCGTTTTGCGAAGATGGCGAATACCGGAATTGGTGCCGTACATTGGACGGATGGATTCTGGGGAGATCGCTTTCAGGTATTTAGCCGGACTTCCCTGCAGAGTATGTGGAACACTTGGAACGCGCCGGAGATCTCTCACGGTTTCCGTAATTTTGAGATTGCTGCCGGGGTATGCAAAGGAGAGCATTGGGGACCTCCATTTCATGACGGAGATATGTATAAATGGATGGAAGGTGTGGCTTCTGTCTATGCAGTTAATAAAGATCCAGAGTTGGACAAGTTAATGGATAACTTTATTACTTGTGTCGTAAAAGCGCAACGTGCAGACGGTTATATACATACGCCTGTTGTTATCGAAGAACTGAATAAAGGGATTGACTCTCATGCATTGGAGGATCAGCATAAACAAACGGTCATTGGAACGAAAGTAGGTGACGAGGATGAAAAAGGAGCTTTTGCCAATCGGCTGAACTTTGAGACTTATAATCTGGGACACTTGATGATGGCGGGTATTGTGCATCGTCGTGCCACCGGAAAGACTACTCTTTTTGATGCTGCTGTGAAAGCGACGGATTTCCTCTGTCATTTTTATGAAACGGCTTCTGCCGAACTGGCTCGCAATGCTATTTGTCCCTCTCATTATATGGGGGTAGTTGAAATGTACCGGGCTACCGGAAATCCCCGTTATCTGGAACTTTCGAAGAATCTGATTGATATCCGTGGCATGGTGGAGAACGGTACGGACGATAATCAGGACCGTATTCCTTTCCGCGATCAATATCGTGCGATGGGACATGCCGTACGCGCCAACTATCTGTATGCCGGAGTAGCGGATGTATATGCAGAAACCGGTGAGCAGCAATTAATGAAGAACCTGACTAGTATCTGGAATGATATCGTGACCCGGAAAATGTATGTGACCGGTGCTTGCGGTGCTCTTTATGATGGTACATCGCCTGATGGAACGTGTTATGAACCGGATAGTATTCAGAAAGTGCATCAGAGTTATGGACGTCCCTATCAGTTGCCGAATAGCACTGCTCACAATGAAACGTGTGCCAATATCGGTAATATGCTGTTCAACTGGCGGATGCTGGAGGTGACAGGGGATGCGAAATATGCTGATCTTGTGGAGACTTGTCTTTATAACAGTGTATTGAGCGGTATTAGTCTGGATGGAAAGAAGTATTTCTACACGAATCCGCTTCGTATCAGTGCCGATCTTCCTTACACGCTTCGCTGGCCAAAGGAACGGACGGAATATATCAGTTGTTTCTGCTGTCCTCCGAACACATTGCGTACGCTGTGTCAGGCACAAAACTATGCATATACATTGAGTCCGGAAGGGATTTATTGCAATCTGTATGGGGCAAATACATTGGCAACGACTTGGAAAGAGAAGGGAGAAGTAGCTCTGACGCAGGAAACGGATTATCCCTGGGATGGAAATGTGCGCGTAACGTTGGATAAAGTTCCTCGTAAGGCGGGTACTTTCTCGCTCTTCTTACGTATTCCTGAATGGTGCGAAAAGGCTACGCTTACGGTGAATGGACGGCCGTTGCAAGTCAATGCGAAGGCAAATTCGTATGCGGAAGTAAATCGTGCATGGAAGAAGGGGGATCTAGTGGAGTTAGTGATGGATATGCCTGTGCGTTTGCTCGAAGCTCATCCGTTGGCAGAGGAGATTCGTAATCAGGTGGTCGTGAAGCGCGGACCGTTGGTTTATTGTCTGGAAAATATGGATATAGCGAATGGAGAGAAGATTGATAATGTATTGATCCCTGCTGATATAAAATTGACTCCGAAGAAGATCACGATTGAGGGTAGTCCGATTGTAGCGCTCGAAGGTAAAGCGCGTCTGGCATCTGCAACTTCTTGGGAAGGAGTACTTTATCGTCCGGTGGTTCAGGCAGAGAAGACGGTGGATATTCGTTTGATCCCTTATTATGCCTGGGGAAATAGAGGAAAAGGAGAGATGACCGTATGGATGCCTCTTGCCAGATAAATCATGATACAGAAATGAAGAAATGAGGATGAGAAAGTTATTTTTAACGGCTATATGTATTTTGTGCAGTCATTGGTTATGGTCTGGTGAGATATGGGTTTCTCCCAAAGGTAATGACTTTAATGATGGAACCCGCCAGTCTCCCAAAGCAACGCTGACTGCTGCTTTACGGCAGGCGCGTGAGTGGCGGAGGACGGGAGATGACCGTGTACAGGGAGGAATCACTGTTTATATGGAGGGGGGAACGTACGCTCTGTATGAGCCGGTTTTTATTCGTCCGGAAGATAGTGGGACAAAGGAATCACCGACGGTGATCCGTTCGGCAACCGATGAAAAGGTGGTGTTGAGTGGAGGGGTCCGTATCAAGAATTGGAAGAAACAAGGAAAGCTCTGGGTGGCAGATGTGCCGGCATTTAATGGGTGTCCATTGGATTTTCGTCAGTTGTGGGTGAATGGAGAAAAGGCTGTCCGTGCCCGTGATGTAGAGGATTTCGAAAAGATGAACCGTATCTGCAGCGTGGATGAAAAGAATGAAGTTCTTTATGTACCTGCGGTTGCGGTACGCAGACTTATTGATAATAAGGGAAAATTGAAGGCTGAATATGCCGAGATGGTGATCCATCAGATGTGGTGTGTGGCCAATCTTCGGATTCGGTCTATTGAGGTGCAGGGAGATAGTGCGGCGGTACGTTTTCACCAGCCAGAAAGCCGGATTCAGTTTGAACATCCTTGGCCGCGTCCAATGGTGACGACAGACGGACATAATTCTGCTTTTTATCTAATGAATGCTCGTGAGCTATTGGATGTACCGGGCGAATGGTATCACGATATGGATGCCCGTAGAGTGTATTATTATCCACGGGAAGGAGAGAAGATGCAGGAGGCGGAAGTGATGGTACCTGCCATTGAGACGTTAGTACAGGTAGAAGGTACTTTGGATCGTCCTGTGTGTCATATTCGTTTTGAGAAAATTACTTTTTCTTATACTACGTGGATGCGTCCGTCGGAGAAAGGACATGTGCCTCTTCAGGCAGGTATGTATCTGACGGATGGGTACCGGATTGATCCAAAGATGCAACGGGATTATCTGAATCATCCGTTGGATAATCAAGGATGGTTGGGTCGTCCTGCGGCTGCTGTCCGGATAGCTGCTGCCAGGCAGATTGATTTTGAGCGTTGCCGATTTGAACATCTGGGTTCTACCGGACTGGATTATGAAGAAGCGGTGCAGGGTGGTATTGTTCGTGGTTGTCTCTTTCGCGATATTGCTGGAAATGGTTTGCTGGCCGGTAGTTTTTCTCCGGCTGCTCACGAAACGCATTTGCCTTATGATCCTGCTGACCGCCGGGAAGTATGTACACACCAACAAATCAATAATTGCTATTTCACGGAAGTAGGTAATGAGGACTGGGGATGTCTCGCCATTGCTGCGGGGTATGTGAGTGATATTAATATCGAGCATAATGAAATTAGTGAAGTTCCTTATAGTGGCATCAGTCTTGGTTGGGGATGGACACAAACTGTGAATTGTATGCGTAATAACAGAGTTCATGCAAATCTGATTCATCATTATGCGAAACACATGTATGATGTAGCTGGTATTTACACGCTTGGTTCACAGCCAAAAAGCTATGTAACGGAGAATTGTGTGCATAGTATCTATAAACCGGGGTATGTGCACGATCCTAATCATTGGTTCTACCTTTATACAGATGAGGGTTCTTCTTTTATTACTGTTCGTGATAATTGGACGGAAGGGGAGAAGTATCTGCAAAATGCCAATGGCCCCGGAAATGTATGGGAGAATAATGGTCCGAAAGTGGATGATGCTATTCGTGAACGTGCAGGATTGGAAGCAGAATACAAAGATTTGCTGAATGTCCGATAGTGATTAGTCGGTTAATAATAGAAAGAATAATGAAAAAGAAATATATGATATTGCTTGGTGCCTTGTCTTTGGCAAGTAGCACGTTTGCCCAGACCTGGATTTGGTATCCGGGAGATTATGAAATCTGGCTGGGAAATCAAATGAACAACCGTCGTACGGAACTGGGTGCATTTTTCCCTCCTTTCTGGAAAACGGACAGTCATTATGTAGTTGTTGAATTCAGCAAGCAACTGAATCTTTCCGAGCCGGAAGAGATTTTTATTGCTGCGGAAGGAAAGTATAATGTCAAGCTGGATGGAAAGCTTCAATTCGGTATGCCGGAGACGATGACTCTTCCTGCCGGTAAGCATAACCTGAACATCAAAGTCTGGAATCAGGCTACTCCTCCCACCATTTATGTGAAAGGGAAGACGGTGAATTCTGATTCCTCCTGGCGAGTGACTTACGAAGATAAAGAATGGATTGATGAGAGCGGAAAAGCCAGTGACACATCTGCTACGATCTATATGGATGCCGGATGTTGGAACTTTGACGGGGCTACCCAACGTCCTTCCCAATTCAGTCTGATGCGTGAACCGCAGCAACCTGTTGCGAAGACAGAACAGGCTGAAGGAGGTATTCTTTATGATTTTGGAAAAGAGACATTCGGATTCATCACATTGAAGAATCTTTCCGGAAAAGGAAAAATAGAGATTTATTATGGTGAAAGTCCGGAAGAAGCAAAGGATAAAGCATATTGTGAAACTTTGGACAAACTGTTGTTAGAACCGGGACAAGTGACTGACCTCGCCATCCGCAGCACTTCTCCCTTAAATAGTTCTGATAACGAATATACGTTGGAGAACAGTAAAGCTTTTCGATATGTCTACGTTACCCACGAACCGGGTGTACAAATAGGAGAAGTATCCATGCAATATGAATATCTTCCTGAAGAGTATCGTGGAAGTTTCCGTTGCAATGATGAAGAATTGAACCGTATTTGGGAAGTGGGGGCCTATACCATGCATCTCACTACCCGCGAGTTCTTTATTGACGGTATCAAACGCGACCGCTGGGTATGGAGTGGTGATGCTATCCAAAGTTATCTGATGAATTATTATCTTTTCTTCGATAGTGAATCCGTGAAACGTACAATCTGGCTGCTTCGTGGCAAAGATCCTGTGACCAGCCACAGCAATACAATTATGGACTATACTTTCTATTGGTTCCTTAGCGTATATGATTATTATATGTATAGTGGCGACCGCCACTTTGTCAACCAACTGTATCCACGTATGCAAACGATGATGGATTATGTATTGGGACGTACAAATAAAAATGGCATGGTGGAAGGTATGACCGGTGATTGGGTATTTGTGGACTGGGCGGACGGCTATCTGGATAAAAAAGGAGAACTTTCTTTTGAGCAAGTTTTATTTTGCAGAAGTCTGGAAACAATGGCTTTGTGTGCTGATTTAGTTGGGGATGAGATTGGGAAGCAGAAGTATGAGAAGCTGGCCGATACTCTGAAAGCAAAGTTAGAACCTACTTTCTGGAACAATCAGAAACAGGCATTTGTGCATAATCGTGTGAATGGTCGGCAAAGTGATGCTGTGACGCGTTATGCCAATATGTTTTCTGTATTCTTCCAGTATCTGAACGCAGATAAGCAGCAAGCCATCAAGAACTCTGTTCTTCTGAATGACAGCATTCTGAAAATCACAACGCCTTATATGCGTTTTTATGAATTGGAAGCTCTTTGTGCTCTGGGTGAACAGGAGGCTGTTATGAAGGAAATGAAAGCTTACTGGGGCGGTATGTTGAAAGAGGGTGCTACCTCTTTCTGGGAAAAATACAACCCTGAAGAAACTGGAACGCAACATCTTGCCATGTACGGCCGTCCTTATGGCAAGAGTCTGTGTCATGCCTGGGGAGCAAGTCCTATCTATCTGCTCGGCAAATATTATTTGGGTGTGAAACCTGTGAAAGAAGGATATAAGGAGTTTGCTATTGCTCCTGTATTGGGAGGACTGAAATGGATGGAGGGTACTGTACCCACTCCGAATGGTGATATCCATGTTTATATGAATGGCAAAACGATGAAAGTGAAAGCTACAGAAGGGGAAGGCTATTTGACAATCAATAGTCGGCGTCCACCCAAAGCAAATATCGGAATACCGGAGAAAGTATCGGAAGGAGTGTGGCGTCTTTGGATTGATTCACCCGAAGAAAGAATTGTTACCTATCATTTATAATTCATTGTTAATTAGTTAGTGGAGTAGTCCTTGATTAACGGATCCTCTTTTATAGTGGAGATTGTTAATCAGGGACTTTTTTCGTAAATACATTTAGGTTTTCTAAGTAATTTGCTACATTTGCTCTTTATAAAGTAATACACTTTTTGTTCTTTTGGAAACAAATAAACAAAATCCGAAGAATGCAAAACAAGATTGTACCATATACTAATACAGATGATGAAAAACTCTTTGCCTTGATCGAACAAGGCGATGAAAGAGCTTTCACCCAAGCTTATGAAAGATACCATAAACTATTGTATGTATTGGCTTACCGTTATTTAATGAGTCCCGATATGGCAGAAGATGCAGTACAGCATGTCTTTACCCGTTTGTGGGAATTCCGTTCAGAACTGCGTGTTGGAATCAGCCTGAAAAATTACCTCTTCACTATGACAAAAAATTATGTCTTAAACTTGATACGTAATGAAAACAGTGCGATTGCAAAAAACTATGAGATGGCACAGGCGGCTTCACCTTACGAAGATAATCTGATAGAGAATTTAGAGAAGAAAGAATTGATGTCCAGCTTTTATAAGGCAGTAGATATGCTTCCTGCACAGAAACGGGAAATCTGTTTGATGAAAGTTCAGGAGGAACTGACAAATCAGGAGATAGCAGAACGGATGAACTTATCCATAAATACCATCAAAACGCATTATTCGGAAGCATTGAAACTTCTCCGTATTCATTTAAGTAAGATGTTAATAATTGTTGTGTTTACCACTCTGATGACTGTTTTGAGTGTCCATTTAATAAAGTGATAAAGATGAATAGACCTACAGATAAACAAATAGAAGAAGTACTGGCAGGAATTGCTACCCCGGAAGATGCAAAGTTAGTAGCCGAATGGTTTACTACCGAAGAGGGTAGTGACTATCTGGAAGCTGCAATGACACGGGATTCGGAATTGATAAAAAATGAAGTGGCAGATTTGTATGTGAATCATGATATTCCTTCCAGGCAGATGTTGGAACAGATACGAAAGAATATTCGGGTGAAAAAACTGAAGCGCATTTGCTTCAGAGTGGCGGCAGTGTTGATACCCGTACTATTTATTATCGGATTCTATATACAACTGAATTCCAAAGTTGACCTGTTCGGAACTTCTGAATATGAAGAAGTCATTGTAGACAAAGGAGAACGGATACAAATCATGTTCCAGGATGGAACGAGGGTGTATATCAATTCTGATTCGAAACTGAAATATCCAAAGAAATTTGCTTTGAACACCCGCGAAGTTTTTCTTGAAGGAGAAGCCTATTTTGTGGTAGCCAAGAATAAAAATCGTCCTTTCATTGTCAATCTGAATGGTCCTGCGATTCAAGTAGTGGGAACTTCTTTCAACGTACAGGATTATCCGGACAACAAAGACATTGTGGTATGCCTGGATGAAGGAAGCATAAATCTGACTCTTCCTACTGAAAAGAAATATCCGGTACGTCCCGGCGAAAGATTGATCTATAATAAGGAGAGCAATGAATGCACTATTTCCAGGATGGAAGATATGCACCGTTTGTCAATGTGGAAACAGAACGTGATCGTTTTTAAAGATACTCCGTTACCGGAAGTAATCAAAGTGTTGAACCGCTGGTATGACGTGGATTTCAGGATAGAAGATGAACGTGCCCTGACCTATGTGTACACTTTGACATCCGACAATACTTTACTGGAAAAAGTACTGATGGATCTCGAAAAGATTGCTCCGGTGAAATTCGATTATAATGAAGATAAGAAAGAAGTCATAGTGAAAATGAAATAGTATAAACACTCAAATAAAAAGAATAATATGAATAAAGAAGTTGATTTGTCTATATCTTGTTATGGAAAAGTAAAAGACAGAAGATATGACATCGTGCTATTACCATGGGGAGCTACCGAACCTCATAACTTGCATCTGCCTTATATGACGGATTGTATTCTTTCTCACGATGTAGCAGTAGATGCCGCTTTGATAGCTCAAAATAAATATAATGTAAATTGTATGGTAATGCCACCTGTGGGGATGGGTTCCCAGAATCCGGGACAACGGGAACTGCCATTCTGTATCCATACCCGTTATGAAACGCAAAAGGCTATACTGACTGATATTGTGTCTTCCCTTTATGCGCAAGGTATTCGGAAATTAGTGATTATCAACGGCCATGGTGGGAATACATTCAAGAGCATGATTCGTGACCTGTCCGTAGACTATCCCGATTTCCTGATTGCATCGAGTGAATGGTACACCGTATTGAAAGCAAAAGATTATTTTGAGAATCCGGGCGACCATGCGGATGAACTAGAAACATCGGTAATGATGCATTATCATCCCGAATTAGTGAATTTGGAAGAAGCTGGATCTGGTGAATATAAAACATTTGCCATACAGTCTTTGAACGAAAAAGTTGCATGGATTCCCAGAAACTGGAAGAAGATTTCTGAAGACACTGGTGTAGGTGACCCGAGAGGAGCTTCTGCCGAAAGAGGAAAGAAATTCGCTGAATCGGTTGCAGAAAAGTATGCAAAGCTTTTTGACGAGTTGGTACATAAAGAAATTTATTAGATTTTTGAGAAAAAAACATAGTGACGCTATCCTGTTGTGATAGTGTCGGTATTGCCGACTGATAGCGTCACTATATCATCGGGATAGTGACATCATCTCGAGTGATAATAATTAATAATTATAAAAAGTCCTTTCAGATGAAAACCGGAAGGACTTTTTTGTTTCTATTTCTATTTTTCTTATCCATAAATAACGAATGGTATCTCATTGGAAATAAGCAAACTAGCTGGATTAACTTTTTGATAAACAAAAAAACTTCGAAAAAAAACGTATATTGCCTCACCCGCTTCTTAATCTCGTGTGTCCACTAAATACAAAGAGATTAAGAATCAATTTATAACTTTAAACAAACTAAGTATGAAGAACAGAGTATTGCTTGTATTGTTATTGAGCTTTGCTGTAAGCCTTGCGGCATCAGCTCAAAAAATAACAATGAATCTTCAGCAAGTCAAGTTGGAGAAAGTATTTTCGCTCATTACCAAACAAACAGGACTTACGGTGGCTTACAGTCGTACGATTGTCAACCCCGAACGGATTGTCTCCGTCCAGGCAAAAGACAAAGATCTTTCTAAAGTCTTAGATGAGTTATTTGCGGGTACAAATGTGGCTTATGAAATTGGGGAAAAGAAGATATACCTGAAAGCAAAAGAAGCCTCCATTACATCAGTGGGAAATCAAAAAAATAAGAAGATAACAGGAACAGTGACAGATGCTAAAGGAGAACCCGTGATTGGCGCCAGTGTTTTGGTAAAAGGAATGGGGACAGGTACTGTGACAGATGTGGACGGTAACTTTACACTGGATGCCCCGGCAGATGCACTTTTAGCTGTTAGTTATATTGGTTATAAAACACAGGAAGTAAGGGTAGGAAGTAAGAATTCATATTCTATTCAGTTGCAAGACGATACGGAAGTGCTGGATGAAGTGGTGGTAGTTGGTTACGGTGTGCAGAAGAAATCGAGCCTGACAGGTGCCGTCGCTTCTATCTCTTCCCAGGAAATCAGCAAACAGGTATCTTCCAATGTTGCTTCTACCTTGCAAGGACGTACTCCCGGTGTGGATATCGTGCAGCAAGCAGGTGTGGCAGGAGCAGATGTAAATATAGTGATTCGTGGTGCCGCTTCTTTTGGTGCTACCGAACCGTTGTATGTGATTGACGGTGCATTCAGTAATGCCGGATTAAGCTCATTAAATCCTAATGATATTGAATCTATCGAAGTCCTGAAAGATGGTGCGGCAGCTGCCATCTACGGCTCACGTGCAGCCAATGGTGTTGTTTTGATTACTACCAAGAAAGGGAAATCCGGTAAACCCGTTATTCAGATAGACGGTTCGTTTGCATTCCAAACGCCTACCAATATCCCGGATTTTCTGAATGCAACAGAATGGAGAAATTTTGCGAATATGGTAGCGGATAATAGCGGTCTGCCCCATGCACCGGAAAATGACAATCCGACGAATCCGAACCTGAATACTGACTGGTCAAAAGAATGGATTCAATTTGCTCCGGTATGGAACTTGAATGCCAGTATTGCAGGGGGTGGTGATAATTCAACTTTCAGCACAAGCCTAGGGTATCTTGACCAAACAGGTATGACAATTTATTCGGATTACAAACGTTATAACTTCCGACTGAATACCTCTTATAAAAAAGGCCGGTTCTCATTTACCGAAACTCTCGGATTAACCCATAAGGACAAAACCCCTACAACGGCTTTCAACATCGCATTGCCGACGCTACCTATTTATGACGAACAGGGACGATTTACTTCCGGTGGCCCCGATTATTACATCAACCCTGAAGATGGCAAGGCGCAGAACAAAATAGCTCCGTTGCATTATACGGATCAATTTAATAAAGTAACGGATTTAATCGGTTCTTTGAATGCCCAACTGGATATTTGGGGAGGATTAAAATATAAACTATCATTAAGTGGAAATTATAGTAATAAGCATAATTACACGCATACTCCTGAATACTACACAAAATGGAATTCAGATGGAACTCCTGATAAAGATTATGGAAACACACGCAATAGTGTATCGGAAACAAGGGGTGAAGAATTCACTTACACTATTGACAACTTACTGACTTTCAATAAAACATTCGCTCTTCATTCCATAGATGCTTTACTGGGTACAAGTTGGATGAGAGAATATTATCGCTACATGACCAACTCTACGATTAACGATCTGGGAGGAACGGATATTACCGGATTTCAGAATGAGGATGGTAAAATTTCGGCAGGTGACAGTAATGCGGCATTGCTTTCTTTCTTCGCCCGTGTGAACTATGACTATGACAATAAGTATCTGTTGTCTCTAAGCGTTCGTCGTGATGAGTCTTCTAAGTTCCACAAAGATAACAGAGTAGGTTACTTCCCCTCTGTTTCTGCCGGATGGAATGTGCATCAGGAAAAGTGGTTCCAAAATCCCGTAATGAGTAAATTAAAGATTAGAGCCAGTTATGGTGAATTGGGAGCTAATTTTCTCAATCCTTATAATTTCGATGCCATAGCTTATGGGCCTATTCCTTACACTGTGGGTGGAGAACGCTATGTGACAGGACGCGCTGCCTATCTGAAGTCGAAAGATCTGAAATGGGAAACTGCAAAGACTACGGATATTGGTATCGAACTGGGTTTCTTCAATAACGACCTGACCTTATCTCTGGACTATTTCGTGAAGAAAAATGTGGATTTGCTGGCACAAATCGACTTGAACCTGTCTTCCGGACAAATCTTTGAGATCAACAGTTCCCGTGAGAAACCGTATGTAAACACAGCTTCCGTAAAGAATACAGGTTGGGAGTTTATGATGAATTACAGGAAACAGTTGACGAAAGACTTTCATATAGACGCAACATTCAACATCGCAACCTTGAAAAATAAGGTGTTGTCATTGGGAGAAAACGTACAACCGATTACTTCCGGCGCAATGTCCAGTTACTTCAGCGATGCACCTTCCATTACCATGCCGGGAGAAGCTATCGGTTCGTTTTATGGCTACAAGATAGAAGGCTTTGATGCGGAAGGAAACTTCATCTTTGCGGATACGGACAAGAATGGAGTAGTCAACGCCAATGATAAAGTGATTTTGGGTAGTCCTATCCCTGATTTTACATACGGTCTGAATATTAACATGGAATACAAAGATTTTGACTTGACCATCTTTTTCCAGGGAGTACAAGGAAATGATATATTCAATCAGAAAAAGTATACCTATTACTTCGACTACTCTAACAACGTAGTCAAGGATGCCTTGAATGGATGGACGAAAACAAATAAGAATACAGGTATACCCATCATGAAAACTCAAAATACAAGTGGAGGAAATTCATTGCCCAGTGAATTTTATGTTGAAGACGGTTCTTATTTGCGCTTGAAGAATCTCCAGTTGGGCTATTCATTACCTAAAAAGTGGTTGGAAGCGATTCGGTTCAACAAGTTGCGCGTTTATGCAGGCGTACAGAATTTGTTTACGCTTACCAAATATTCAGGTTACGACCCCGAAGTTAGTTCGAATGTATTGTTTTCACGTGGTATCGACATCAGTTCATACCCCAATGCCCGAACATTCACCTTTGGTTTTAACGCATCATTCTGATAACTAAAATATGATTTATATGAAAAACTATAAGAAAGTATATGCCGCATTAATCTTGGTAGGCGGCTTGATATTACACGGATGTAATGGCATCTTCGATGATCTGGCAATTAATCCGAATCAGCCGAGTATGGGAGCTTATTTCACCAGTCCGTCCGCTGTAAATGATGCGGTGATGACTATGTACGGGTATATGTCTACACAGCGTTGCCTGGGAGCTTCCGGCTCCAAAACAACGATAATCCGTTCTGACGAAGCATCATCCAACTCGGATTATGGAAAACCGGGTATGTTCGGGGCAGATCTCAATGCCAGTTATTACACTATTGAGCAGCCTTATACATTGATGTACACTACTGCATCCCAAGCGTCATATATCATTGAAACAGCTCTGTCTGTTGACTTCAGTGGTAATGAGGAACTACGAAATGCATACATGGGGGAAGCCTATTTTTGGAGAGCATTTGCACACTATTACTTATTGATTAATTTCCGGAATATATCTCCGATTAGACAAATGCCGCGAAATGGTGATGACTATGTCCGTCCGTTGGAGAAACCTGCTGCTGTATGGAATTTTATTCAAGAAGACTTGACACATGCCAAGGAATTGTTGCCCGCAAAAGGATACTGGAATAGCAAAAACGCAGGTCGTGTAACAAAAGCCTCTGCAGCCGCTTTATTGGGAAAAGCCTACCTCTATCGTAGTGGAATCGAACAATATTATGGTGAAGACAAGACTACATTTTACAGTGAAGCCGCTAAAGAATTTGCCGATATTATAGGTGGAAAGTATGGAGCTTATGATCTGACCAATAATTATGCAGATAATTTTGATGTTGCCCACGAGAATAACGAAGAATCCATTCTTGAATTCCAGTTTCTGGGCGATGTGGACAATGCTGGATTCAATCCGGGACTTGCTACTTCCGGTCTGGCATTTGATTCACGTGGATTGATGCTGCCAGGAGCAGGAGTAGGCTATGAAGGAGTAGTGCATAATTGGCTTTACAATGCATTTGTGAATTCCATAGATAAAGACGGTTACACAGATATCCGTATGTTCTCTACAATGATATTCAATGACTTGGATGCGAATATACATTTGAGAAATGATGCTGGTGGACATCCGGTACGCCTGAAAGGTCCCGGTGGATACAAATGGGAAGAACTTTACCCGGCAAAGAACGGAAAAGAAGGATTTGCCACCGTATCCAATCCATTGGCACATCCATTTAAAGCGGGTATAAAGAAAGGTATTGATTGCTCCATGCCTACACAGACAGAAGCGAACGGGACTCCCAAACTGATAGGGGTAGGTGCAGGTGTTAAAGAGTATGTCTATAATCAGCCTCGCGCGCACGGTGTGAACTGGCGGTATATCCGTTATGCAGATGTATTGATGATGTATGCGGAAGCCGTCATAAGCGGTGGTACACAAGCATCGAACATGACTCCTTTGCAGGCAGTGAATAAAGTACGCGGGCGTGCCAACTTAAGCGAGTTACCGTCTGTAACCATGACTGATATTCAGAATGAAAGAATTCTTGAATTTGCTTTAGAAGGACATCGTTTCTATGATCTACTTCGTTGGGGCAAACTATCCAGCCGCTTTACAGAGTTGCAGGAATCCGATCCAAACTTCAAGAAATTCGTATCTGCAGATGATTTTAAAGGATTCGTCACCAATAAACATGAATGGTTGCCAATTCCTATTAATGAAGTGAATTCTAACCCTTATATCACAGAAAATAATCCGGGATATTAAATAAGAAAGAACTAGCATGATAAATATAAAAAATATGGCGGTACTACTCTTCAGTTTGTTAGTACCGGGCCTGACTATTGCCCAAACTGAAGTACTTTACAATGGTATACACTTGCCAGAACAGTGGCCTCCCCGTTATGGGGAGCCACAAAAGGCACAAGATATGCCAGTGCCTTATCTAAGGCAGAAACCTGAAGTTATCTCTGTAAATGTAGGTAGACAGTTATTTGTAGACTCATTTCTGATTGCAGAAACCAATCTGGAAAGGATTATCCATACTCCCCGGTTTTACGAAGGAAATCCGGTACTTGGACCAGACAAAGAATGGGAGAAGACAACCGAGGGTGGGCTTTACGCAGCCCCCTTCAGTGATGGGATATGGTATGATGAAAAAGACCAGAAGTTCAAAATGTGGTATTTGGCAGGTGCGGGTGTTCTTCATAAAGGAGACAATCAGACATTCTATACAGGATATGCAGAATCTAAAGATGGTAAACACTGGACAAAACCCACACTGGATATTTGGGACCAAACCAATATCGTAGACACCTGTAATCGTGATGCAGCCACTATTTGGTTGGATAAACAGGAAAGAGATCCGTCTAAACGATATAAAATGTTCAATGTAGAACGTCGTCCCACTGACCGTCGGTGGCAGTTTGTCCTGAAATATTCATCTGATGGAATTCATTGGGGAGAAGGCGCGGCACAATCCGGTGATTTATATGACCGTTCATCCGTATTCTACAATCCTTTCCGTGATGTCTGGGCATTAAGTATGCGTTATGGAACCAATGTATCTTCTCGCTCGCGTAGCTATCTGGAAAACAAAGACCCTGAAGAAGCAGTAAGTTTTGCACATCGTATCCGAAAAGGAGTACCCGATAAAAATATAGTCTACTGGTTTACTCCAAGTGATAAGGAGCCACGCCACCCGGAGTTCCCGGAAGTAGATCCGGGCATCTATAATTTCGATGCCATCGCTTATGAAAGCGTTATGTTGGGACTGTACAGTGTATGGCAAGGACCGGAAAATGGAGTTTGTGCCAAGCTGGGTATTCAGAAGAAAAATGAAATATTCCTGGGGTACAGTCGTGATGGTTTCCATTTCTACCGTCCCTCTTTCAAGCCTTTCATGGCAGTGAATGAGACGGATGGAGCATGGAACTGGGGCAATATGCAGTCTATCAACGGCGTGCCTTTGGTAGTGGGGGATTCACTCTATTTCTATTCCAGTGGACGACAAAAAAACGAGATTATGTGGGACAGCTATACTTCTACAGGACTGGCAACTTTGCGCAGGGATGGTTTTGTCTCCATGCATGGAGACAAAGGCGGATACCTGCTGACTGAGAATCTTAGTTTTGATGGTAAATACCTCTTTGTCAATGCAGACGTAAAAGGGAGTCTGTTCGTCGAAGTTTTGGATGCAAATGGAAATCCATTGGAAGGATTTACCCAGAAAGAGTGCATCCCCGTGAAAAAGACAGATAAAACTAAACAACTGATTACATGGAAGAAACACCAGGATATAGCATCGCTCATCGGGAAATCCATCCGATTGAAATTCTACTTGGATAACGCTGATATTTACGCATTTTGGATTTCTCCATGGCAAACAGGTGAAAGTCGTGGATATACAAGCGGTGGCGGACCCGGACTGTCTGCCAGTGGGATAGATGTCCCTGCGAATCAATAAAAGATAAATGACTATGAAACGTTTATTTTATACATTATTCTTTTGCCTACCCTGTATGCTGATAGCCTGTGGTGGTAGCGATGATACTCCGGGTGGAGATGACAATCCGCCGTTAGTAGTTCCGCCTGACGAAGAACCGACCGACCCACGGTTACTATACAATGGGATTCGTTTACCCGAGCAATGGCCTCCGGTACGTTCCTCTTCGTCCGAATTGGAAAAAGGGATGTCTCCTTTTTATCTGTCGGACAAACCTTCTGTCATCCATATTTCGATAGGACGCCAGTTGTTCGTAGATAATTTTCTGATAGAATCTACCAATTTGAAACGTACTTTCTATTATCCTGAATATTATTCGGGCAATCCGATATTGACACCGGATCAGGAATGGGAGAAAACCGGAACAAAAGGTGCCGCCTTTGCCGCTCCATTCAGCGATGGAGTGTGGTATGACGAAAAGGAGGGAAAATACAAGATGTGGTATATGGCAGGTGGTGGTTCTTATGCAACCAGCGGAGCAGGAGTGACTTGTTATGCCGAATCGACGGATGGTATTAACTGGACAAAACCGATTCTTTCGGTCGTCCCCGGAACCAACATTGTTGACTATAACTCGGAACGTGATGCATCTGTTGTTTGGGTAGACAAGCAGGAAAGTAATGCTTCGAAAAGATACAAAATGTTTTTAGTGGCGAGGGAAGCCGGAAAATGGAGATATAATTATAAAACTTCTTCAGATGGTAAAGTATGGCGTGCTGCAACCCAATCGGAACCGATTGCCGACCGTTCCACAGTCTATAAAAATCCGTTCAGAAACGTATGGGTATATAGTATGCGGCACAATGTCCGGGTAGATGCAAACAAATTAGTACGTGCCAGAGATTATAATGAAAATATCGATCCACAGGCTGGTACAAAGAAAGCAGAAGCCTTATTGAGTGCGTTTTGGTTCGGTCCATGGGCCAATGAACAACGTCATCCTGACTATCCGGACATCGCTCCTGCAATATACAATCAGGATGCCACTCCTTATGAAAGTATTATGCTGGGATTCTTCTCCGTTTGGCAAGGTCCGGAAAATGATGTCTGTGCATCTGATAATGTGATTAAGAGAAACCAGATAATGGTAGGGTATAGCCGGGATGGATATAGTTGGTTTCGTGAAGACATGAATCCTTTCCATGCAGTGAACACGACCTCATCGGATGCCTGGAATCAGGGTAATTTACAATCTGTGGCCGGAGCTCCGTTGATTGTGGGCGATAAGCTCTATTTCTACTTGAGTGGCCGACGTTTGAGAGGAACACAAGAAATCACTACCACCGGACTGGCTATGCTTCGCCGAGATGGATTTGCATCTATGAAAGGGACAGGGGAGTTGCAAACCTCCTTACTGAAATTTGATGGTTCTTACTTCTTTGTGAATGCCAACGTTGCAGGAGAAATGAAAGTTGAACTTTTAGACTCCAATAACAAAGTAATCGAAGGCTTCTCCAAAGACGACTGCAAAGTCTTTAAGAGTGATAATGTAAAAGCCAGGATCGAATGGACCGGCAATGTTTCGTTAGCTTCTCTTAAAGACAAACAAATAAAAGTGAGATTCTATATTGACAATGGTGAAATTTTCGCTTTTTGGATTTCTCCTTCCACGAATGGGGAAAGTATGGGCTATACTGCGGGTGGAGGTCCAGGACTGAATATTTCCGGAATAGATAAAACCAATTAAAAAGTAAATGCTATGAATAAAGTAATTTGTTTAGTATCACTGATTTGTATCCTTCTGTTTTCTTCATGCGAAGAAGATAAAGTATATTATAATACTGCAGCAAAAGCAGACTTCACCATCGGTGAAGATATGTACGAATTGGGACAGACTGCTGTCTTTAAAGATGCTTCCATTCCCGATGAGGGAAATCAGATTGTGTCCTGGCTATGGGAATTCGGAGATGCGGCAAAGTCTGTTTCAACGGAACAGAATCCTACCTTTGTCTATCAGTCGGATGGCACATTTACCATCAAACTGACCGTTACCGACAATAACGGATTACGTGCCAGTGCAAAGAAAGATCTCACGATTCTGGACCCCGCAAAAGCAATTAATGTGATGTGGCAAAAGGAGATAGGTGGCCCGATCGAAAACACCGTTTCACCTGCATTATCTGCAGATGGCAAGACTGTTTACATGATAACCGATCAGACTTCTACCGGAGCTTTTGATGTGAAACTGTTCGCTTATGATACTTCCAATGGGGCTCAAAGATGGGCATTCGATGTGACCGCCAAGATGAACGAACTGAATCCCGGCGGCGGAGCCAGTATGGTATATGCAAGTCCGGCCGTAGGACCCAATGGAGATATATACATAACAGTCCGTGACTTGAAACCGGCGGGTGCGGAACATCCCCGCGCATTATTCCTGTTTGCCGTAGGAAGTGATGGTAGTATGAAATGGGCATATAAAGCCGCAGATTCTAACTTATACGCAGTGACTCCGGCTATTGATGCTTCAGGTAATATCTATTTCGGACATAGAGGTAAGAAATTGATTGTCTTGAGCCCGGCAGGTAGTGTTATCAAAGAAATAGCTTTGGATATGGAAGTATTGTCCGGTGTATCCTTATCTAAGAATGGAACGATTTATTTCGGTTCTTCCGGTAAAAACGGATATTTCGGTTATGACTTCGCTACGGGTGCTCAAAAGTTTGTGTACCAGAAAGATTTGGGCGGTACAGCATTAAAGGGAAACTCCTATACAGTAGGAGCGGACGGAACAATTTATACCGTGGCCGAACTGACCACAGGTGGTGCCATAGTAGCTTTGAATCCTGATGGAACAGAAAAATGGGTATATAAAACTCCGGGAGCTATAATCAACGGTGGTGTTGCAATCGGTGCAGACGGAACAATTTATGCCAATGGCGGAAAAACGGTTGCCGGTGAAGTTTCGGCAGGTGTTGTCGCTCTGAATACAGACGGTTCTCTGAAATGGCATTACGCTACGACAGATGATGTAAACAACTGCGTTCCGGTGATTGATAACAGAGGATATATCCACATTATTTCGGATAAAGCCGTTTACTATATTGTGAAGCAGGATGGTAGCTTGCTAGCTTCCGCCGAATTGGGAGTCAAATGTTTCTCCAGCCCGGTGATGGACTCAAAAGGGTATTTATATGTGGGAATCGAAGCTGTGGCAGGTGCATCGGATATGGTATGTATCTCGTCAGGAGCAACTTCCTATGCTGACTCTGCATGGCCAATGAAAGGACAGAATCCGCAACGTACCGGTTTACAAAAGTGACAATCCTGATAACTGGAAAATTATGAAGAGATATTTATCATTGGTCATTCTCTTATCCTTCGTATATACAGGTTTGATAAAAGGGCAGCCCGGGCGCATACTTTTTGTAGATACGATAGGAATTGAGAAAACAGATCTGCAACGAATACATCATCTTCCTCTTTATTATTCAGGTAATCCTGTTCTGAAAGCCGATAAGCAATGGGAACTGAATATAAACGGAGACCCCTATGCCGCTCCTTTCAGTGGTGGGGTATGGTATGACGAAACGGATCGAAAGTTCAAGATGTGGTATTCTGCCGGTGGTGGCAAGTTATTGGGACTTGTCACCTGCTACGCAGAATCTTCAGACGGAAAGAACTGGATAAAGCCGGAACTTACTATTGTTCCGGGCACAAATATAGTGGATACGCTGGAACATGATTGCGTTTCGGTATTGCTTGACAAATTAGAGAAAGATCCTGCCAAACGCTATAAAATGTTTGTTGTAGAATTTAATAATCGCTCCACTGTCAGTATGAAACTCAAATATTCTTCCGATGGAATTCACTGGAGTGTTCCCCAAGCACTTTCCGGTGAACTGTACGACCGCTGTGCGGCTTATTATGATCCGTTCCGCGGCAAGTATATTTTATCGTTGAAAACAATAAATGGCATTTACCGTCGTTCACGTAATTATTTGGAACATGAAGACCCGGAAATGTTAGTTAGTCTGGCACACAGGGTATATGATAACCAAAGCGACAAATTTATCCGGTATTGGTTTCATGCCGACGATGATGACCCGCGTCATCCTCAATTCCCGGAATTACGTCCACAGATATATAACCATGAAGCAATGCCCTATGAAGGATATATGCTGGGATATTTTACAGTTTGGCAAGGACCGGAGAATAATATCTGCGACAGTTTGAGTATTCAAAAAAGGAATGAAGTACTGATAGGCTGGAGCAAAGACGGTTTCCATTGGAACCGGGAGAACAAAGCTGCTTTCCTTCCGGTAAGTGAAGATTTTCATGCATGGAATGCTGGTAATGTGCAATCCACTGCGGGCAATCCTCTCATTGTGGGAGACTCTCTTTATTTCTATGTCAGTGGACGCTATAATAGCAAACCCAAGCATGATTCGAACTTTGCCACCGGATTGGTAACACTCCGTCGGGATGGCTTTGTTTCTATGAGGTCGGAAAAGAAAGAAGGCTATGTGATAGTAAGAACTCTGATTCCGAAAGATGGAAAATACCTGTTTGTCAATGCAGATGTGAAAGGAACTTTAGCGGTGGAAGTCTTAGATGAAAACGGGCGACCTCTGGAAGAATTCACAAAAAAGGATTGCATACAGATAAAAAATACGGATAAGACGAAACTAATGATTTCATGGAAGAAGCATTCGGAGCTGGAATCTTTAAAGGAAAGAATGATTCGGTTAAAGTTTTATCTGAATAAAGCCGATTTATATTCATTTTGGATTTCCGCATGGCAAACAGGTGAAAGTTGTGGTTACACAAGCGGTGGCGGACCGGGCTTATCGGACAAGGGGATAGATGTCCCCGTGAATTAAATAGAGAAATAACTAAATATATTGAACTTAAAAAAAATGTATGATGGAAAAGATTATAGGATTAATCAATGCCCCTTTTACTCCGTTTTATGAAAATGGAGAAGTAAATTATGAACCTATCGAGGCATATACAAAATTGCTTGTAAAAAATGGTTTGAAAGGTGTTTTTATCAACGGCTCCTCCGGAGAAGGCTATATGCTGACCGATGAAGAACGGATGAAACTTGCAGAACGCTGGATGGAAGTCGCACCGAAAGATTTTAAAGTGATTGTGCACGTGGGTAGTTGCTGTGTAAAGTCGAGTCGGATGTTGGCGGAACACGCACAGAAAATCGGAGCTTGGGGAATTGGTGCTATGGCACCTCCTTTCCCTAAAATCGGGCGGATAGAAGAACTGGTAAAGTACTGCGAAGAAATTGCCGCCGGAGCACCGGAACTTCCATTCTACTATTATCATATTCCTGCATTTAACGGAGCATTTCTGCCGATGCTTGCTTTCCTGAAAGCTGTTGAGAACCGTATTCCTAATTTTGCAGGCATTAAATATACTTTCGAAAGTCTGTATGAATACAATCAATGCCGCTTATATAAAGATGGTAAGTTTGATATGCTTCATGGACAGGATGAAACGATTCTTCCTTGTCTGGCAATGGGAGGTGCACAAGGGGGAATTGGGGGGACAACCAATTATAATGGCATAAACCTGGTAGGAATTATTGATGCCTGGAAAGCTGGCGAACTGGAGAAGGCCCGTGAACTGCAAAACTTCTCGCAGGAAGTGATTAACGTTATCTGTCATTTCCGTGGAAATATTGTTGGCGGTAAACGCATCATGAAGCTGATTGGCCTTGATTTGGGCGGTAACCGTACTCCTTTCCAAAATATGACTGTTGAGGAAGAAAAACAGATGAAAGCGGAACTGGAAGAAATACATTTCTTCGATCGTTGTAATAAATTCTAATAGGAAGAAAGTATGAAGAATATAAGTGAATATATACAGTATTGGGCGGATACCTACAAGAATGATATGCAGAATAATATCATGCCCTTTTGGATGGAACATGGATTGGACACAGTGAATGGCGGCCTATATACTTGCGTAGACCGCAACGGCACATTGATGGATACCACAAAATCCGTTTGGTTTCAGGGACGTTTTGCTTTTACTTGTTCTTATGCCTATAATCATATCGAAAAGAACCCGGCATGGCTGCATGCAGCCAAAAACACGCTTGACTTCATAGAGAAGCATTGCTTTGATACGAACGGGCACATGTACTTTGAGGTAACAGCAGACGGACGACCTTTACGCAAGCGGCGTTACATCTTTTCCGAATCATTTGCAGCCATAGCGATGTCCGAATACTCCATTGCATCAGGAGATAGAGCTTATGCAGTAAAAGCGCTCGAACTGTTCAAACGTATGCAGTATTTTCTGCAAACTCCCGGATTGTTAGCACCTAAATATCTGGATACACTTCCCATGAAAGGACATTCCATCACCATGATACTGATAAATGTAGCTTCCCGGATTCGGGAAGCTATTCAGGACGAATGTCTGACACTGCAGATTGATGAATCTATCGCTCAATTAAAAAATGATTTCTTGCATCCCGAATTTAAAGCCTTATTGGAAACAGTAGGACCGAACGGTGAGTTTATAGATACTAATATGGGGCGTACCATCAATCCCGGACATTGTATTGAAACAGCCTGGTTCCTATTGGAGGAAGCAAAATTGCGAGGTGAAGATAAAGAGATAGAAAAACTGGGATTGCAGATTTTAGACTGGTCATGGGAGTGGGGCTGGGATAAAGAATTTGGTGGCATTATTAATTTCAAAGATTGCAAAAATCTTCCCTCGCAAGATTATGCTCAAGACATGAAATTTTGGTGGCCGCAAACAGAAGCAATTATCGCTACTCTCTATGCCTATCTGATAACGAAAGAAAATAAGTACTTGGAAATGCATCAGCAAATCAGTGAATGGACCTATACCCATTTCCCGGATAAAGAATATGGAGAGTGGTATGGTTATCTTCACCGGGATGGTACGGTAGCCCAACCGGCAAAGGGAAATTTATTTAAAGGTCCTTTCCATATTCCCCGCATGATGACAAAAGGATATATGCTTTGTGAGGAAATAATGTCTGAAACAAAAAAAGAAATAAAATGATTGTATCCAATTTACAACATAGCCAACGGGTGGAGAAACTTCACCCGTTATTCAAGCAACTTTTTGATTATGTGAAATCACATGACTTGCTACACGAAGAACTGGGAACTATCAGACTGGATGGTGATAACCTGATTGTTAATAACATCTATCCTGAATGTATTGCTGAAGGGAAACGTTTGTTAGAACTGCACCATGATTATATAGACGTGCACATCTTACTTGAAGGTACAGAAACCATTGGTTGGAAAGCCCTTGAAGAATTAAAAGTGGAAAGGCAAGCTTATGATAAAAAGAGCGATTGTGCTCTCTATGGTGATGTGCCCACTACTTTCATCAATCTCTTACCCGGACAATTCGTCATTGTATACCCGGAAGACCCCCACGCTCCGGCTATCGGTAAAGGCTGGATACGCAAACTGATAGCCAAAGTAAGAGTCTAAAAAACAGTCTCAAAAATCTTTTAAATACAACTACCATGAAAAATAAAAATATTTATCCATGGGTAGTAGTTGCGTTGCTTTGGGTAGTAGCGTTGCTCAACTACATGGATAGACAAATGCTTTCTACAATGCAGGAAGCAATGAAAATAGATATTATAGAACTGACAAAAGCAGAAGCTTTCGGTGCGTTGATGGCTGTATTTCTTTGGATATATGGCTTTATGAGTCCGGTTGCCGGTATCATAGCAGACAGGATCAGCCGTAAATGGCTAATCGTCGGGAGCTTATTTGTTTGGTCTGCCGTGACTTTCCTGATGGGATATGCAACGTCATTCGAACAATTATATGGTTTGCGTGCTGTGATGGGGGTTAGTGAAGCATTGTATATTCCTTCCGCTTTATCGCTGATTGCCGATTGGCATCAGGATAAATCACGTTCGTTAGCTATCGGAGTACATATGACTGGACTATATGTCGGTCAGGCTATTGGCGGGTTTGGTGCTACAGCTGCGGCTGCTTTTTCCTGGCAGAGCACTTTCCATTGGTTTGGAATCGTCGGTATTGCTTATTCTGTAGTCCTTATTTTCTTCCTGCATGAGAATCCTATTCGGATGAAAATAGAAAAAGTGGTTGCAAGTAGTGTTAGCAAAGGCGATTCGATAGGGAAAGGGTTATTACTGCTATTTTCTAATATTTCTTTTTGGGTGATATTGTTTTATTTTGCGGCTCCGAGTTTACCAGGCTGGGCTACAAAGAACTGGTTGCCAACTCTATTTGCCGAGAATCTGGATATTCCGATGTCGCAGGCAGGACCTATATCAACGATTACCATTGCTTTGTCTTCATTTGTCGGAGTGATACTTGGTGGATTCTTGTCGGACAGATGGGTGCTGAAGAATATTCGTGGACGTGTGTATATGGGAGCCATCGGACTGGGGATGACAATTCCTGCCTTATTGTTGCTAGGTTTCGGACATGGTTTTGTCAGTGTTATAGGTGCGGGATTGTTGTTTGGCGTTGGTTTTGGTATTTTCGATGCTAATAATATGCCTATTTTATGCCAGTTTGTTTCTGCTAAATATAGGGGAACAGCGTATGGAATTATGAATATGACAGGAGTCTTTGCAGGAGCAGCCGTAACTCAATTACTGGGAAAATGGACAGATGGAGGAAGTTTAGGTGAAGGATTTGCCATGCTAAGTATTGTAGTTGCGCTCGCACTAGGATTACAATTGTACCTTTTAAGACCTAAAACAGATAATATGGAATGAAAATTCATAGGTATTACTTTTGTAAACTGCAGATTAGTAAGGGACTAAGCTAATTTTAGGCTTCTTTAAAACGTGGCGGGAAATTTGAAAAAGACGATTGTGTTTTTCAAGTTTCCCGTTGTCTTTTTCATTTCAATCCGATATGATAAACCACATGCCTTAGTAAAGGATTTTCAGCAGGAATAAGTGGATGGTCAAATTCCTTCATATATATCATTCCAATCTTTTGCATTACACGTTCCGAACGGAGATTTAGCAACGAAGTGAACGAATATAGTTCTTTAATATCTAACTTTTGGCAGGTATATTCCAGGCAAGCATTTGCAGCTTCAGGGGCATAGCCATGTCCCCAATATTCATTTACCAGTCGCCAACCAATCTCTATACCCGGTGTAAAGTCTACATCAAATGTAATCCGGTGTATCCCATAAAAGCATGATCTTCTTTACGCTCTACAGCGTACAAACCAAAGCCAAAGGTTTGGAATTCTTTTTGAATACGCTGATAAAAAGCATATAACTCTTCTGGAGACAATGGATTGAGAAAAAGAATGTTGTGAATTAGTTATTCAGTAAGAAAGAGCGAAGAGTAATAACGTCACTGAAATATGGATTAAAGGATAAAGCATCAAAAAACAACCAATTTATAAACTTTATTTCACAATTATTCGTATGAATAAAAATATTCTTCTACCTTTACATCATAATCATGGTAATTCATTTAGTATGAAAAAGTATGATATTTATTTCTGTTATTCACGGAAGGACTCCTCTATAGTTCAAGTATTTGCAGATAGACTAAACAAAGAGGGATTAACCTTATTTTATGATGTAAACAATTTAGCGACAGGAGATATTTTTGCTGATATTATCACAGATGCTATTCGCAATTGTAAGGTGTTCTTGTATTTTCACAGCGAAAATACGGTGCAATCTAACTGGATTGTAAAAGAGATCACGTTTGCTTTGGATTACGGGTGTAAGATTGTACCAATTAACATAGGGAATCATAGAAGTGATGATAGTTCTATCAGACGCTTGCTTTTCAATCGTCATTGGTTAGAATTTGACTCCCATGCTCTTGATGGCGAAGAACAATTTGAGAAGGTTATATATAATATTCTTCGCAGTGGACTGTTCTCTAATTTTCCGGAATCTTCTATTGGTGGTATACAACAACCTGTGTCAATTTCCCCTATTATGCCTCAAGAGGATGAGAGAGAACAGGCTTCTCCAATATCTCCTACAAAAAGTTCGGGTGGGAAAAGAGTTTTGTGGATTTTCTTTTTCATAGCACTTGTATCTGTTGTAGGAGGATGGTTAATTAATATGTTCAGCGGTATTGATGAAGTTACGAATCTGGGATCTTCCGAAGAAATAATAACCACTACCTCCCCTAAACTTCTTCAACCAAGTGATGTATTGTATTGTTGGCTATTGATATTAGGTGTACTATCTGTACTAATCATTATCATAGTCTATTATAAAATGTCACGACCATATATTATTCGACTCCATAATACCGAACGCAAACATAGAGTAAAAGTTTGCGTGGATGGAAAGAAGGAAACAGAGATTGCGCCAAGTGATGTTGTACAAATAAAGCGTAGAAAAGGCGAATATGTTTTATCTATACAGATAGAAAATGACGATGATAAATTTGTTTGTATTAACCAGAAATTTGATAAAGTACATCATAACGAAATTATTCCCATTGTCTTTAGCCAAATAAAGAAAGTCGTAGCTGATGATGAGGTCGTTAATAAATTGGATTTCATTAAATATCGGTGTTTCATTGGAGGATCTACGGCTATTACGAATGAACGAAATGCAACGCGTGCAGTGTTAAGCATCCTTTATAATCAGTATGAAAAATACAATTTTTTCATAACCTCCTATACATTTGAGGATTTTAGAAACAAGCATAAAATTGATGGACATCAGTATGAATATGATGAGTTTATCAGAGAAAAAGCAGATTGTACCATTTTTATTATCTGTAAACATGTGGGAGAGAAAACATTGAATGAATATAAGCTTGCTGTAGAGACTTATGAAAGTACTAAAGAGAAACGTCCAGCTATTTTTGTGTATAATTATATTTCAGAAATAAAAGACAAAGATGGGAATTTAGTAACTGAAGATGAGAGTGTTGCCAAATTTCATGAGTTGGTTGATAGCAAACGGGCTTATTGGAGAGATTATAAGGATATTGATATGCTGATGCTCCTGATTAAAGATGATGTAAGCGCAGAATTGGCTGATGTGTTGGAAATGCGTCCTCAATTAAGAAAGAAAAATGCATACTTTTAATTCGGGAACTTAATAACATGTTTGTTATAATGTAAAAATTGATTCCGGACGATGAAAATATTCTTAAGTTATGGACATGATTCAAATGTTCCTTTAATTAAAAAAATAAAAGAGTACCTATCAAAAGATGCTAACGGAAAGTTGCGACATGATGTTTGGATTGACACATCAGAGATAAAGGCTGGGAAGAATTGGCGAAACTGTATAACAGAGGGAATTATGAGTAGTGATGTTGTTCTTGCAGGTTTATCAAAACATTCTACTCGAAATCCGGGGGTGTGTCGTGACGAAATTAATATTTCCATTGGAGTAAAAGGGGGAAACATCAAAACTATCCTATTGGAACCTATAGATGTTGTTGCACCACCAGCAATGCTCTCTCATATCCAGTGGCTTGATATGAGTGATTGGAAAGAGCATATTAATGAAGGGTTTGATAGTATCTATTTTCAAAAGAAATTTAGAGAGATAGTAGAACTTGTAGAAACACCAGAAAACGAACGTTTTAATGGTGAGATAACAAAACTGAAAGAAGTATTTGAACCAATTTCTTCTATCGGTCGTATTAAATCTTTGACACAAAAGGAAATGTATGGTCGTAAATGGTTATATGATAAGATTAGGGAATGGGATAAGATTCCTGAACAACGTATATTTTGGATAATGGCAGGTCCAGGTTTCGGCAAAAGTATGTTTGCTGCCAACTTGCATCTACAATATAATGCTCATATTCCTGCTGTTCAATTTGTGGAATGGGGGAAACCAGATCATTCAAATCCTTGTTGTATTTTGAAGAACCTTGCTTTTCAATTGGCTGTTAGATTTCCTGAATACAGAAAGTTTGTGCTTCAACTTCCTGAAGTCGCAGACAATAAACTTTATAATAAGAATGAACATGAATTGTTTGAGCTTTTATTTTGTGAAAGCACTTGGTTGAAGATTGATGGGAGTCAGGAAAATATATGGATTTTAATAGATGCCCTCGATGAAGCTAACGATGAATATGATAATAAAATAGCGCAAACACTTGCCAGACACATCAATCGTATGCCCCATTGGATTCGTTTTATTATAACGAGTAGGAATGATAGTAAAGTAAGACTTCCATTACAACAGTACAATCCGCAAGTTCTTGATTTGGATAGGTTTATTACAAATAAAAATAAAGAAGACATGATTGAATTCTTAAAGGGAGAATTATCAGACTTCAGCCCGACAGTAGAACAATGTCTCAAAATTGTCGAAAAGAGTGAAGGTGTCTTTCTTTATCTCCAATTAACCACAGAAGAGTTAAATAAAGGACTATATTCATTGGACAAATTGGAAGATTTGCCTAATGGTATAAATGATTACTATTATAATTTATTTACTAGAATATTTCAAAAAAATCATCAGTTCTATCAGGAACAAGTGGTTCCTGTATTACAAATTATCTTGTCGTCCACGCAGGCGATGGATGTTCAACTTCTACAATATTGTTCTGATTTAGAGTCAGAAACTAATTTTTATAAAGTATTGGACAGTTTAGAACATATATTGAGGATCCAAGATGGTAGGTGTGTGTTTTTTCACAATTCTATTCAAAATTGGTTAACGGATCATTCTAAATCAGGTCAATTCTTTATATCTAAGAATGATGGTAAGAAAAAGATATCATGTAAATTTGTGGATTGGTTGGGAGCAGGTAATGCGGCATTAGACAAATCTTGGGAGAATTATAAATATGGCTTTGAAGATTGTTTACGATATAACATAATCTTACCATATCGTATTCCTAAAGAAAGATCTATAATTTTGTTGACGACAACATGTCCTAGTGGTTCATATGGCCTCGGTGGAATACTTAGATTTTATGATGAGTCTATGACATCTATTCATTTGTATATAAATAGATTATTAGAACAGCATAACGACGAATTCTTATTATCCTTTTTTATTAGTTTATTCGAAGCAACAAAAGATTTATATATTGAAATAGGTATTGTCTCAAAGGTAACAAGAGCTTTTGGGTATAGTGAAGTACCTATTAATAAGGAGGCGATATGGAAGGCTGTTAAATATTCTGCGTTTATCGGTGCTATGGGAAAGCATATCGCAAATTCTACTATATTATGTTCATATAAAACATATGCTATTATTACGCGAATAATAGCAGTCCTTGCGTTCTATGATAGAAGAGTGGGGGAGGTACATTCTGGATCTTTAAGCGATCTTGGGGATTTTACTGCATATGAATTAGATGAAGTAGTCTCTTTATTAAAACAAAAGAAGACTTCTTCTGTATCAGAAAGAGTACATTATGATGATGGAGAACTTTATACCAACGCTTTAGTCCAACTAAATCCGTCGCTGTACCCCAATCATATGAATTATTGACAGAATCAGGCGAAGTAAGTTGCGCCATTTGAATTTTCAGGATATATATAAAGAGATAAAGATTGTTAGGATCTATTTTAGCAACAAGGATTTATAAACAAAGAATTTGCAAGAACTTTTTCGAAGAACAGAATGTTAGTAATAAAGGTTAACGTATTTAATTCACTTTTTAACGTGTATCATTATGACTAAGAAAGAAGAACTCCCAATCGAAGAGGGTAGTGAAAGAGCACCCGAACAATTCTACATTAAAATTACAGCCGACGGTCCTTATTTTGTGTATGGCAATCCGCCTATCGATCAGGAAATCATTATGCCGAATGCAGAAGGTTCTTCCTGGGTATATCAGAAAGGAAAACATTTTGAAACATCGGAGAATCCTGTTCATTTGTGCCGTTGTGGTCATTCCAAGCATAAGCCGTTCTGCGATGGTTCACACAAACATGCCGATTGGAATCCGAGAGAGACAGCTTCTCATCGTCCGTTGCTGGAAGATGCTGATGAAATAGATGGGCCTACGATGGTGCTTGGTGATAATGAAAAATACTGTGCTTTTGCCCGTTTCTGCGATGCACGCGGACGAATCTGGAATTTGGTGGAAAAAGCTGAAACGGAAGAAGAACGTGAATTGGTTCGTCGTGAAGCCGGACATTGTCCTTCAGGAAGATTAGTTGTATGGGATAAGGAAACAGAAGAAATTTTCGAGCCACCTTTTGAACCATCTATAGGAATTATAGAAGATCCAGGTATTAGAGTGAGCGGTCCTATTTGGGTGAAAGGTGGTATCCGTATTGAAGGAGCCGACGGGCAAAGCTATGAAATCAGAAATAGAGTGACATTGTGCCGTTGTGGGCAGTCGTCCAATAAACCTTTCTGCGATGGGACACATGCCAGTATGCATTTTTGTGATAATATTCCGCTGGAAAAAGGAAAAGGAGAGTGGTAAAAGAGAATCGGCTGCAGGATCCTGCAGCCGATTCCTGTTGGAGGTTATTCATTATTATTAGTACTAACCATCATTCATAGAATCCCCCGTTCATATATAGTCAGTCTAGTCAGCAGCGTGGTACGGATGTGTAAACCAGAAGCAGGAGCCTACTCCTTCGGTCGAATCCACGCCAATTTCTCCTCCCATTTGAGAAACGATACTTTTGCAAATAGAAAGTCCCAAACCTGTACCCTGAACAAAAGTATTCAGCTTCACAAAACGTTCAAATACGCTCTTCTGCTTCTCTTCCGGTATTCCCATTCCGGTGTCGCGTACATAGAATTTTATTTTCTGATGAGATATTTGTTCATATCCTAGGGTGATACTGCCTTGCTGGGTGAACTTTAATGCGTTATTTATAAAGTTACTGATTACTTGGGTGAATCTGTTTTTATCCGTATAGATATAACATTCCGGGAATGGTTCCTCCAAAATCAGTTCAACGCCTTTACCCACTTTCATACCCATTGATTTGATGATTTCAGAGCAAGTCTCGTTTACATCTACATTGGTATATACAAAATTAAATGTTCCAGCTTCAATTTTCGAAAGATCGAGAATGTCCGATATCAGTTGCAAAAGAAGTTCATTATTCTCTTGCACGATTTTGATATATTCCTGCCGTTCGCTTCTGCTGTCCGTTTCAGCTAACAGGCTGGAAAAACCGACAATAGCATTGAGAGGAGTACGGATCTCATGACTCATATTGGCTAGGAAAGCCGACTTCAGGCGATCCAGTTCTTCTGCTTTATCGCGGGCAATAATCAATTTCTGTTCAGTCTCTTTCAAAGGAGTGATGTCGTAATTGATACATAGCATCTCAATAACGCCGTCTTGCGGACGATAATCTCTGACCATTACATTAATACTGGTCCATGTATATTTACCATTTTCCCTGCAGACACGAACTTCTTTGCGTAAACTGGTTGCTTTTCCTTCTTTCACTTCGCGCACAAAGTTCTTCAGAACCGCCTGATCTTCAGGAACCACATGAGCATATACTCCGATAACCTCCGGCATAGGAATACCTTCCTTTTCTCCCAAATTCCTGTACCATGTATCCTGGGCATACCCGTCTCTTGTCAGTACATTGAAATGGGCAAACCCTACCTTGGCATAATCACCGATCAGAAGAAACAGATTCTCAAATTCCTGTATCTTAGTGTATGCATTGGTTGTCTCTGTCGTATCTATATTGATAAACAGATAGTTGATAAATCGGTTTTGAGAATCATAGAGAGCGGTAACTTTAGTAGTAAGATTGATAATCCCTTCCCTCTCGCTTTCTACATACTGATTTATTTTTGCGAAATCATAATTAATGGAGAAATTTACATCTTCTTTGGCTTTCAACTTTTCTTTCACCTCTGTGGGGATATTAGGATTGTCGAACAAGTTAATTCCTAGTGCCTCATTCTTGTCAGATAAACCAAATATTTCAAGTTCTTTATCATTGATGTCTACCAGATAGCCATCTTTATCATAAAGTTCGACACCTGCCGGAAGATTCTTGTATATGTTTCTCAATATCTTTTCGCTGTTGTCCAAAGCAATACGATCTTCTTGGGCCTGCAACTCCGATTTTCGTAATTCGATGCAAATACTGATAATATTAGCGAGAGAAGAGAAGCATTGATAATCCACATTGCTCCAGTTGCGTTGTGTTCTTACCATATCAATTCCCATGTAACCCCATACTTCCTCTTTAGATATTAAAGGAACTACCATCAGTGATTTAATATCCTGCATTTCTAATGTACGGCGATATTCTTCTGCTTCTTCAGGCATATCATCCAGTGTGTTCAGAATAATTGCTCTTCTTTCGCCTATCTGATGATTCCACCAGGTAGATGGGTCCCAAGGGATATTACTTAAAAAATCCTGCTCTTTGGAGATGCCTTCGGCTGTGGCTTCATAAGTACAGTCCTGACGTTGTTCTTTTCTGTTTATTTCGAAGATATAAATACGGTCACCTTGAAACTGTTTGAGGAGATCTCCTAATGTCTCATTTATCACTTGAGTCACATCATCACATTGCAGAAACGCAAGCAATGAATATGAAATATTATTCTGCTGATAGAGTAAACTGCTGACTTGAAGAAAATCAATGTTTCCATTTGAATTATCGATAGGTCTGTCAATATATTGCAGAAAGCCGGTCATGTTCCTGTATCCCTCTTTATCAGGTTTCTGGAAACTGATTTTGGAGTACACCCAGATTTCCCCGTCTTTTGCCCGGATAGGAAACATTTGCTCGTAAGTCTGTAAATTGGATAAAGACAGATATTCGTTTTTAAGACGCAACCGATGGTCTTCACGTATTCTTTGGTGGAACTCGGTGAAACTAATGCGATTACCTTCAAGGCCGAGTAAGTCTACAATAAAGTCGGAACAAATATATTCCTGATTCTTCAAATCTGACTCCCACCATCCCATTTTGGCCATTTGTGCTATCTGAACGTATTTTTCATAGTCATAATTTGTTTGTTCTTTCATATTGTTTGCTCTTGTTTTCTGTTTTATATTCTATAGACATTAGCCAACAAAGATAAGCATAACTTTTAAATAATGAGGCGTTTGTGTATCACCGCGGGAGGAAAATGGAAGTCTGGTGCCGAAAAGTGGAAAAAGAGACGAATGAGTACAAACAAGGGATTATTTCGTCTTCTTCTTAGTTAAGAAGTGAATTATATAATCTATAATATATATCAGAAGAATGAAAAATATCAGATTATTCATGTTTGCGGCATGCACACTTTTTTTAGCAGCGTGTGGCAGGCAAACCGTGAAGATTATGACTCCGCCGGATGCGTCAAATCGTGTTTTGTTTGGTGCGGAGCAGTTACAGGCGACCTTGGATAAAGCCGGTTATCAGGTAATGATGCAGCAGGGAGATACTACATTCTCCGATCCCGAAATCAAAACAATCTTGCTGACGGAAGTGAATGACACGACACTCAAGAAAGAAGGTTTTCACATTACGACGACCGGCAATCTGACCAGAGTGTCCGGCAGGGATGGGAGTGGCGTCATTTACGGATGTCGCGAACTGATAGACCGTGTGAATGACTCGGATGGTTGGTTGAATTTCCCGGAAGAATTAAAAGATGGTCCTGAAATGGTATTGCGTGGAGCTTGTGTAGGATTACAGAAGATGACCTACCTGCCGGGACATGGTGTGTACGAATATCCGTATACTCCGGAAAGTTTCCCTTGGTTTTATGATAAAGAACAGTGGATTAAATATTTGGATATGCTGGTTGCCAATCGCATGAATTCATTGTATCTCTGGAATGGGCATCCGTTTGCTTCTTTGGTGAAACTGGAAGATTATCCGTTTGCACTGGAAGTAGATGAAGAAACATTCAAAAAGAATGAAGAAATGTTCTCTTTCCTCACAGAAGAAGCGGACAAGCGCGGTATCTTTGTGATACAGATGTTTTATAATATTATTCTTTCCAAACCTTTTGCTGAACATTACGGGCTGAAAACACAGGATCGTAATCGTCCTATTACTCCTTTGATTGCTGATTATACACGCAAGAGTATTGCCGCTTTCATAGAAAAATATCCCAATGTAGGACTACTTGTTTGCCTGGGTGAAGCGATGTGTACGGTAGAGGATGATGTGGAATGGTTTACAAAAACAATTATTCCCGGAGTGAAAGACGGATTACAGGCATTGGGACGTATGGATGAACCGCCTCTTTTGTTGCGTGCACACGACACGGACTGCAAACTGGTGATGGATGCTGCATTGCCGCTTTATAAGAATCTTTATACGATGCATAAATATAATGGCGAATCGTTGACAACTTACGAACCTCGTGGCCCTTGGTCGAAAATACATACGGATTTGAGTTCATTGGGTTCCATCCATATCAGTAACGTACATATCTTGGCCAATCTGGAACCGTTCCGTTGGGGCTCTCCGGATTTCGTACAGAAAGCGGTAACTGCCATGCACAATGTACATGGTGCCAATGCGCTGCATCTTTATCCGCAGGCTTCTTATTGGGATTGGCCCTATACGGCTGATAAATTGCCGAACAACGAACGTGAGTTCCAATTGGATCGTGACTGGATTTGGTATCAGACATGGGGACGTTATGCATGGAATTGCCACCGAGATCGTACAGATGAGATGGGCTACTGGAACCATCAGTTAGGGAAGTTCTATGGAACATCTGACGAGAATGCAAGCAATATCCGCGTAGCTTATGAAGAAAGTGGTGAGATTGCTCCAAAGCTATTACGTCGTTTCGGTATCACAGAGGGAAATCGCCAGACATTATTGCTGGGTATGTTTATGAGCCAACTTGTCAATCCATATAAATATACCATCTATCCGGGATTCTATGAAAGTTGCGGACCGGAAGGGGAGAAGCTGATAGAATATGTAGAGAAAGAATGGAAAAAGCAACCTCATGTAGGTGAAATGCCTTTGGATATTGTTGCTCAAGTAATAGAGCACGGGGATAAGGCAGTAGCGGCTATTGATAAGGCGGCCGCCTCCGTATCTTCAAATAAGGACGAATTTGCCCGTTTACAAAATGATATGCATTGTTATCGTGAATTTGCGTATGCGTTCAACCTGAAAGTGAAAGCCGCCAAGCTGGTATTGGATTATCAATGGGGCAAAGACATCAAAAACCTTGAAGAAGCTATTCCTTTGATGGAACAAAGCCTGGAGCATTATCGTAAATTGGTGGAATTGACGGACGAACATTACTTGTATGCCAACAGTATGCAGACAGCTCAACGTCGTATTCCTATCGGTGGAGATGATGGAAAGAATAAGACTTGGAAAGAATTGCTGGTACACTACGAAAAAGAATTGGAGAACTTCAAAGCTAATCTCGCCCTGTTGAAAGAAAAACAGAATGGAAATGCGGTGGCTGAAACTGTAGAGATTGCTGCCTGGGCTCCTGCAAACGTAAAACTGATCTCTAATTATCCGGCAGTGAAAGTGGAGGAGGGTACTTCTTTATTTGTCGATCTTCCGGGTAAGATAGAAGCAGTAGCTCCTGAATTGAAAGGAATGAAAGCGCTTCGTTTCAATGGAAACGAGCAGAGAGAGAAAGGCACGAGTATCACTTTCGAAACAGATGCTCCGGTGAAATTATTAGTAGCCTATTTCAAAGATGACCAGAAAAAGTATGCAAAGGCTCCGAAACTGGAAATCGATGCATCAGCCAATGATTACGGTCAGGCGGAACCTGTGTTGACGAATGCTGTCCGTATCAACGGAATGCCTTTGGCAAATGTACATGCATATAGTTTTCCGGCCGGAAAGCATACGCTGATGTTACCCAAAGGTTATCTGCAAGTGCTAGGATTTACTGCTGTAGATATGAAGGTGCGTAATGCCGGACTTGCCGGGGATGAAGAAACAATGGATTGGTTATTTTACTAATCTCATTAGATTATAGATGAAAAATATTATGAAGAAGTTATTGCTGGCTGTTTTTAGTATAACCACTACCTTTTCTCTGTATGCGCAACGTGAAGTTCCGCAGGAACGGATGGAGCAGATTTATGAGGAGGTGAAGACACCGTATAAGTACGGTCTTGCCATCGCACCGGCAGACAATCATCATAAGATCGATTGCCCTACCGTTTTCCGTCAGGGAGACAAGTGGTTGATGACCTACGTCGTCTATAACGGTAAAAGTGGAACGGACGGACGCGGATACGAGACATGGATAGCGGAAAGCGACAATTTGCTTGAATGGCGTACTTTGGGACGAATTCTTTCTTATCGGGATGGAAAATGGGACTGTAACCAGCGTGGCGGCTTTCCTGCATTACCGGATATGGAATGGGGTGGAAGCTATGAACTTCAAACTTATAAAGGCCGCCATTGGATGACGTATATCGGTGGCGAAGGCGCCGGCTACGAAGCAGTGAAAGCTCCGCTTTACATCGGACTGGCATCAACAAAAGGAGATATTTCCACTGCCCACGAATGGGAATCTCTAGACAAACCGATCTTGAGCATCCATGATAAAGATGCCCAATGGTGGGAGAAACTGACTCAATATAAGAGTACCGTTTATTGGGATAAGGATAAAACGTTGGGCGCTCCGTTTGTAATGTATTACAATGCAGGTGGTCGTCATCCAGAAACGGATTTAAAAGGAGAACGTGTCGGCATCGCTCTTTCCAAGGATATGAAGACCTGGAAACGTTATCCGGGAAATCCGGTCTTTGCACATGAAGCAGATGGAACGATTACGGGAGATGCACATATCCAGAAGATGGGAGATGTGTATGTGATGTTCTATTTCTCTGCTTTTGAACCTTCGCGTAAATATAAGGCATTCAATACGTTTGCCGCCAGCTATGATTTGGTGAACTGGACTGACTGGAAAGGAGCCGACCTGGTTATCCCTTCCAAGAACTACGATGAATTGTTTGCTCATAAGAGTTATGTGGTAAAGCATGATGGAGTGGTTTATCATTTTTATTGTGCGGTAAACAACGCAGAGCAACGTGGCATTGCCATCGCTACCAGTAAGCCGATGGGACGTTCGGCGGTTCGCTTTCCGAAACCGGAAATTAAAGATCGGCGGTTAATCACTACATTGAATGAGGGTTGGAAGACCTGGATTACAGAAGCGACTCATTTGAAAGGTAATTTTATGATGCCTGCAAAGACGGTGAATATCCCTCATAATTGGGATGATTATTATGGATATCGCCAGTTGACACATGGAAATATGCATGGAACTGCCATGTATGTGAAAGACTTCACCGCCGATATAAAATCCGGGAAACGATATTTCCTTCGTTTTGATGGAGTGGGTACATACGCTACCATTAAAGTAAACGGAACGGACTTCGGACGTCATCCTGTTGGACGTACTACATTAACCTTGGACGTTACAGATGCAATGAAGCAGGGAACAAATCGCCTGGAAGTAAAAGCCGAGCATCCGGAAATGATTGCCGATATGCCTTGGGTATGTGGTGGATGTTCGTCGGAATGGGGATTCAGTGAGGGGTCACAGCCCTTCGGTATTTTCCGTCCTGTGGTGCTGGAGGTGACCGATGAAATTCGTATAGAACCTTTTGGTGTACACATCTGGAATGATGAAAAGGCTGCTAACGTATTTGTTGAAACGGAGGTTAAGAATTATGGTAAGGCAACAGAAACGATAGAGTTGGTCAATAAACTAAGCAATGCCGATGGAAAACAAGTTTTCCGTTTGGTGGAGAAAGTAACTTTGGCTCCGGGAGAAATGAAAGTCGTTCGCCAGCAAGCTCCTGTCGAGAAACCAGTTTTGTGGGATACAGAAAATCCATATCTCTATAAACTAGCCAGTATGATTAAGCGTGATACAAAAACAACGGATGAAATCTCAACACCGTTTGGTATCCGTACCATTAGCTGGCCGGTCAAACGGAATGATGGAGACGGACGTTTTTACCTGAATGGAAAACCGGTGTTTATTAATGGGGTATGCGAGTACGAACATCAGTTTGGACAGAGCCATGCATTCAGCAATGAACAGGTGGCTGCAAGAGTAAAACAGATACGTGCGGCCGGGTTTAATGCATTCCGGGATGCTCACCAGCCCCATCATCTCGACTATCAGAAGTATTGGGATGAAGAGGGAATACTGTTCTGGACACAATTATCTGCTCATGTATGGTATGATACTCCAGAGTTTCGCGAGAACTTCAAGAAGTTACTTCGTCAATGGGTGAAAGAACGTCGCAATTCTCCTTCAGTGGTAATGTGGGGATTACAGAATGAAAGTACTTTACCTCGTGAATTTGCACAGGAATGCAGTGATATTATTCGTGAGATGGACCCGACTGCAAAGACAATGCGTGTCATTACAACTTGTAATGGCGGTGAAGGTACAGACTGGAATGTGATTCAGAATTGGAGCGGTACGTATGGGGGAGATGTGACTAAATATAGTCAGGAACTTTCTCAAGCTAACCAATTATTGAATGGGGAATATGGAGCATGGAGAAGCATCGGTTTGCATACGGAACCGGGAGATTTCCAAGTGAATGGTGTGTGGAGTGAAGACCGTATGTGCCAGTTGATGGAAACCAAAATCCGTTTGGCGGAGCATGTTAAAGATAGTGTTTGTGGACAGTTTCAGTGGATATACAGCAGCCATGACAATCCCGGACGTCGCCAACCGGATGAAGCATATCGCAAAATAGATAAAGTTGGTCCGTTCAATTACAAAGGATTGGTTACTCCGTGGGAAGAACCGTTGGATGTGTATTATATGTATCGTGCCAACTATGTTTCCGCAGCCAAAGATCCGATGGTCTATCTCGTATCCCATACATGGACTGACCGTTTTGAGAAAGGACGTCGCCGTGCTACTATAGAGGCTTACAGTAATTGTGATTCAGTGTTGCTTTACAATGATATGACAAATGAAAAGGCAACCTTCCTCGGACGTAAAAAGAACAATGGAGTGGGCACTCATTTTATGTGGGAAAACCGGGATATTCGTTATAACGTACTTCGTGCTGTGGGATATTATAAAGGTAAACCGGTAGCGGAAGACCTGATTGTGTTTAAAGGTTTGGAACAGGCCCCGAATTTCGAACTTCTTTATCAGGACGATAAAAAAATATTGAAAGGAGAGGCAGGATATAATTATCTATATCGTCTAAATTGCGGAGGAGATGATTATACGGATAGTTTCGGACAGTTGTGGTTGCAGGATAATACGAACTATTCTCATTCATGGGCAGAAAACTTCAAGGATTTGAATCCATATCTTGCCAGTCAACGTACTACCAATGATCCGATTCGTGGCACTCGTGACTGGAAGTTATTCCAACATTTCCGTTTCGGACGTCATCAGTTGGAATATCGTTTCCCTGTGGCAGATGGAACCTATCGTATTGAATTGTATTTCACAGAACCCTGGCATGGCACAGGCGGAAGTGCTTCTACCGACTGTGAAGGGCTGCGTATCTTCGATGTTGCCGTGAATGATTCTGTCGTATTAGACGACTTGGATATCTGGGCAGAAAGTGGTCATGACGGAGTTTGCAAGAAGGTGGTATATGCCACAGTGACAGGGGGAATGTTAAGAATTCATTTCCCGGAAGTGAAAGCTGGTCAAGCCTTGATTTCGGGTATCGCTATTGCTTCCACAAATGAGGAACTGAAACCGACGGTATTCCCAGCATCCGATTGGAGTTGGGAAAAGGCAGATAAAGAAGTGATGGAAAAGACTCCAAAAGAGTTGCTTCCTGAAGACAAGAACGCCCGTGTCAGTATATCATACGAAGCGGAAACGGCTACACTAAAAGGTAAATTCCAAAAGAAAGAACATCGTAAACAGATGGGAATATTCTTTGGTAAAGGAAAAGGGAGCAGTATTGAGTGGAATGTTTCTACCGGACTGGCTCAAGTGTATGCGCTTCGCTTTAAGTATATGAATACTACCGGAAAACCAATGCCTGTCATCATGAAGTTCATAGATTCGAAAGGGGTGGTATTGAAAGAGGATGTATTGACCTTCCCGGAGACACCGGATAAATGGAAGATGATGAGCACCACTACCGGAACCTTTATTAATGCCGGACATTATAAAGTATTACTTTCGGCAGAAAAGATGGATGGGCTCGCTTTTGATGCGTTGGATATTCAATAACAAAATAGAGGTGTGTCAAAAACTCCCTTTCAATTTATAAGGGTTTGGACACACCTCTATTCTATTTCTCTACTTACTAAGTTTTATCCCATTTATTTGCCAGTCGTTTTGGGCTGTTCCTTCCGTGAAATTAAATAATTTTGTTTCGAGAGGTAATGGTTTGAATGTCAGAGAAAATTCGGCTTCTCCACTTTCCGGTAGAAAGAAATGCTCACCGGGAGTAATGCCGTCTGCTTTTTGTAATGTGTATGATGCACCCATTTCATCTACTAGTTGAGCATTCTTACTTACTCGTATCCAGTATTTAGGTATGTAATATGCATAAAAATGAACGATAGTAGCTGTATCAGTCAATTCTACTTTTTTCACCTCGAGGATATCAGTATTGGTTGATTCAAACTTTGGATGGTTAACGATTTTTTTATTAGCGTCTTGAGTGATACTCATCTCTCGTTTTGCCGCATCCAAATATCTACGTATTTTTAATTTTAGACTGCCTTCACCATAACCCGACCACATCTTCATTATTTTGCCTTCAGGAGAGATAAGAACATAATTAGGAATACCGTTGACATCATATACGGCATATAGCCCTGCGCATTGTTTCAGATCGCTCAAGTTTTGCCAGGTCATTTCATGTTGTGCAGAAGCAGCCTTCCATCTGCTTTGAGTATCCGAACTCAAACTAATGATAGTGAGCCGATCTTTATATTGCTCTTGAAGTTCTTTCATTTCAGGTAAAGCCATGATACAGGGACCACAACCGCTGCTCCAGAAATCAAGTAATATATATTTCCCTTTGAAATCAGCTAAATGATGCATCTTTCCATTCAAATCGTAAAGATCGGCATCTGCCATCTCGTCTCCTTCTTTCACCGTTTTAGGAGGAAAGAGATTAACCCTAATTTCTTGTGCTTCGATGGAGGATTTCTGTTCTTCGTTTAGTCTGGCATACAAAGCCAGTATTTCTTCTCTATGGGTAAACTTGGGATTATATTTCAAAGACATACTTAAACGAAGTAATTTTTCCATCCAGACATTGGTAATAGCGACTTCCTTCATTAAATTCAGTTCCCGCTGGCTGATAATGGCTAATATACTATCAGTCTTTGTACGTATTGCGTTCAGTTCAGCTTCCGAAGCAGAACGCATGCCATCTTCTTTGACTGCTAAACGTTGAAATTCGTCCCATAAATCGCGAGAGTCTTCTATGAATCTATTGTGTTCCTGTTGTTCTTTTGCCGGGCTGTCTACCTCCCATGTATAAATCAGAGAATTTGCACCTGTTATCTTAATTTGGGCGTCAGGAATGGCGTAAATATCTAATGCCATTGGAGGGAAATCCGCACTGTGACACATGAGAGACAGATGATCTAAACCGCTTTCTCCTGCATTTCGTTTGAAAAAGAAAGTGCCATTACGTATCGTATCCGTGGCAACCACACTTCCTACACGTCCATCTGTCAGAAATAAAGAGGCGGGAGTTCCATCTTTCACTCCTTTTACCTCACCTTTAATTGTATACTCGTGCTGTGCTTGTGAAACAAGACTACTTAATAAAAAGATGCTGCTCAATAGTAGTTTTTTCATAATAATAATATTAGAAGTAATTAGATTCCACAAGGTAAAGCTTTTCTTTATAGAGTGTTACTCCTTTTATTGTTCTTTAATATTTCTGTAAAAGAAAAGGGTACAAAATGCCCTTTCGTCCGTCTACTTGATATGAAGAAAAAAGAACGAATGAAAATATATACTTTACTGCTTGGTGTCTTGTTTGTTAGCCCAATACAGGCACAAACAAGACATGATTGGGAGAATCATCATGTTCTTCAGATTAATCGTGAACCGGCAAGAGCCGCTTTTATCCCTTTCTCTATCCAGAAAGGAGACTGTTCGATGTCTTTGGATGGAACTTGGAAATTCCGCTGGACTCCTGTTCCCAATGAAAGGGTCCTGAATTTCTATCAGATAAACTTTGATGATAAAAGCTGGACGGATTTTCCTGTTCCGGCAAACTGGGAAGTGAACGGATATGGTACGCCTATTTATGTTTCAGCAGGTTACCCGTTCAAAATAGATCCCCCGCGAGTGATGGGAGAACCCAAAACTGACTATACCACGTATAAAGAACGAAACCCTGTCGGACAATATCGCCGTACATTTGTTTTGCCAGCCGGATGGGAAGCAAACGGGCAGACTTTTCTACGGTTTGAGGGCGTAATGAGTGCCTTTTATGTTTGGATCAATGGTGAACGGGTAGGGTATAGCCAAGGCAGTATGGAACCGAGTGAATTTAACGTCACGAAGTATCTGAAATCCGGAGAAAATCAGATTTCATTGGAAGTTTACCGGTATAGTGACGGTTCCTACCTGGAAGATCAGGATTTCTGGCGTTTTGGAGGTATTCATCGCAGCATTCACCTGATACATACTCCGGACATTCGTATCCGTGATTATGCTGTACGCACTCTGTCTGCATCTGCTGGTAATTATAAAGACTTTATTTTGCAGATTGATCCGCAATTCAGTGTGTATAGAG
>OJQX01000066.1_pt1 | contig 81507 bp, 73 predicted proteins | sample 1599031 | NCBI WGS metagenome assembly OJQX01 (sample SAMN03922513, study PRJEB24848) | human gut metagenome | isolation source: stool sample | host: Homo sapiens | place: Germany | collected 2010-02 | reverse complement strand
TCAGGCGATGCCTTCCTGATTAAAATTAAGATTTTAATCAGGAAATAGTATCAGGCGCTGCGGAACCGGGCGAGGAAATCCTTTGTTTCCTGCTTCTGCGGGTTTCCAAACACTTCGGAGGGTACGCCTTCCTCGCAGATGACGCCCTGACTCATAAACACCACATGATTGCTCACGTCCCGGGCGAAGGCCATCTCGTGGGTCACCACCAGCATGGTCATCCCTTCCCGCGCAAGAGACCGCATGACGTTCAGCACCTCGCCCACCATCTCCGGGTCCAGCGCGGAGGTGGGTTCGTCGAACAGCAGTACCTCCGGGTCCATAGCCAGCGCCCGGGCAATGGCTACCCGCTGCTTCTGGCCGCCGGAGATCTGCCGGGGCTTGGCGTTGATGTAGGGCGCCATGCCCACCTTTTCCAGATAGGTCATCGCGTGAGCCCGGGCTTCCTCACGGCTCCGCTTCAGCACCTTCACCTGACCGACCATGCAGTTTTCCAGCACCGTCATATTGTTGAACAGATTGAAGGACTGAAACACCATACCCACATGGGCGCGGTAGGCCGGCGCGTTGACGCCCCGCCCAGCCACGTTCTTGCCGTGGTAGCAGACCTCGCCGGAGGATGGCGTTTCCAGCAGATTGATGCACCGAAGCAGCGTGCTTTTTCCGGAGCCGGAAGCGCCGATGATGGAGGTCACGTCGCCTTTGGCTACGGTAAAGTCAATGTCCCGGAGCACCTCGTGGCTTCCGAAAGACTTGGAAAGGTGGTTGACCTGTAAAATCACGTCTTCCATATTAATATTCTCCTTTCGGTCTTCCGGAATCAAACTCGCCGCTGCGCTCGTCGAAGGGCGTCTTGCGGCTGGGGTGGGAATAGGTACCGGCGCTCATGGCCAGAGAGTCCGTACTGACCAGCTCGTAATTGTCGCTGCCGTCCAGCCGCTTTTCAAGCAGGCGCAGCAGGAAAGACGCCGCCAGCGTCAGCATCAGATACCCCGCCATCTCGATCACGGCTGAGGGAAAATACAGCAGATTGACGCCCACAATGTTCCGATGGGTGGCGAAAAACTCCACGAAGCCGATAACGAACATCACGGAGGTGTCCTTGATGTTGATAATAAAGTTGTTGCCGATCTGGGGGATGATGTTCCGCAGCGCCTGAGGCATGATGACGTTCACCATGGTCTGCACATGGGTCATACCGATGGCCTTCGCGCCCTCGGTCTGGCCGGGGTCAATGGAAATAATGCCGCCCCGGACGGATTCGGCCATGTACGCGCCGGTGTTGATGGACACCACGATGATGGCTGCCACCCAAATGCCGCCCATTCCCTTGAAGGCCACCGCGCCGTCGGTGAAGTAGGGCAGGCCGTAGAAGATGAACACCGCCTGTAAGACCATGGGCGTTCCCCGGAACACCTCCACATAAATGCGGATCAGCGCCCGCAGCAGCTTCAGGAAGAAGCGCTTGACCGGTGGGTCCTGCCGGGTGTAGGGAATGGTGTTGAGAATGCCGCACAGCAGGCCGATCACGCAGCCGATCAGGGTCGCGACCACCGCCAGAACCAGCGTGTTCCGGATGCCGGTAAAATAAGCGCCGGAGTAGGTTTCCCAGAGCTTTCCGATGTCGGTCGTGAGTTTTGCAAGCTTATCCATGAGGCACCTCAGATCGCGGGCTGAACGGCAATCGCCTCGTTCATGATCTGGTTCATGTCCTCCACGGTCATTCCGCTGAGGACCGCATTCATGGCGTCCAGCAGGGTGGTGTTGCCCTTGACCACGGAGATACCGATGTTGATCTCACCGGCGTCTACCTGAAAATTGTCCTCGCTGCCGGAGAAGTCCAGAATCACCAGATTGTCGTAGGTGGCGCAGGCGCCCATAGCGGTGGGCATATCGGTGCAGATGTAATCCACAGTGCCGGAGGTGACGGCCATGACCATGGCGGGAGCCGTCTCGGACGCGGGCATCAGCTGCGCGCCCTCGATCTGGGGCAGGCAGGTGTCATACCAGATGGTGCCGGTCTGAGCGGTGCAGGAGCCAGAAAGCTGGGAAATACCGGTGGCGGAGGCCAAGGGGCTATCCTTCCGGGTGACGCAGACGATGGAAGCGTAGAAGTAAGGGCCTGCCATGTCCACTTCCTGAAGCCGCGTCTCGGTCATGGACTGACCGGCAATGACGGCGTCCAGCTGACCAGCGTTCAGCGCGGGAACCAGACCGTCCCAGCCGATGGCCATGATCTCCAGCTCCCAGCCGTTGGCCTCGCAGATCTTCTTGGCGATCATGACGTCATAGCCGTTGGCATAAGCGCCGGGGTTGTTGGCGATGGGAACAGCGCCGTTGGAGTCGTCCATCTGGGTCCAGTTGTAGGGGGCGTAGGCACACTCCATGCCCACGGTGAGCACGCCGTCCTCCACGCCGGAGAGAACCACGGAACTGGCCGCAGTGGGTGCGGCGGAAGCGGCAGGGGCATCGGAAGCAGAGCTTCCACAGGCGGTCATGGACAGAATCATGAGCAGGGACAGGATAACGGATACAAGCTTCTTCATTTTAAGATCAACCTTTCTTTTTGCGTTTTCGCATTTTGGAATAAAAAATGAACCGCTTTGGAAAGCGGTCCATGGAAATGCGGAAAACCCAAACAAGAAAAAGGATGATCCGAACAGCCAATGATAGCGCTTCACAAAGATTTTTTGTGACAGTCCGGCAGATGTTCTCTGACGACCCAGTATGAAAAACCCGGGCAGATTTCTCACACTTCGGCGGTGATCCCTTTCTCCTTCGGCGGCTGCACGACCTTGCCGGAGGGTACTGATGAGTACCGCGCCTCTATCAAGCGATTCAATTTTGAGTGTATCCTAGCATCGCGGTTTCCGATTGTCAATAGCTTTTTCGGTGCATCCGCGTTTTTTGTATAATCTTCCAAATCAGAAGCGAACCCTACCATTCCATTTCGGCGAATCCGGCACATGTCGCCCATCTGTGCGCGAATCCCGGCTTGACATTTGCCCCTTCTCCCGGTAAACTGGTTCTATCAAATATACGGAGGAAACAGCGATGGATCACAGGGAATTGGCGGCAGAACTCTTTTTATCCGACTGCAACTGCGCTCAGGCGGTGCTGGAAGCCTTCAGCGACGTAACGGGGCTTGAAAAGAGCTTCGCGGCGAAGCTCGCCTCCTCCTTCGGCGGCGGCATGGGGCGGATGCGGGAGGTCTGCGGTGCGGTCAGCGGGATGCTGATGGTGGCGGGGCTTCTGTACGGCTATGACGACCCCGGCGAGAACGACGTGAACAAAAAAGCCCATTACCAGCTGGTGCAGAACCTTGCGGGGCAGTTCCGGGAGGAGATCGGCAGCATTATCTGCCGGGAGATTCTGGACAATCCGCCATCCGACCCCAACCCCACGCCCCGCACGGCGGAATTTTACAAAACCCGCCCCTGCGCCCATATGGTCATGACTGCGGCGGGCATTCTGGACGATTACATTGCGGAGCACCCGGTCACGGAGCATCAGCTATGAACGACTTTATCTACAATCAGCACGACATTCCCAAGGAACAGTACCGCTATGGCCTGCGTGCCTCGGCGGACGTTGGATGCGGATGGGTCGCCACCTGGAACGCCCTGCAAATTCTGGGGTACAAAACGGACATCCCGGCGCTGATCCGCTACTACGAATGGCAGCTGCCCCTGATCCACGGCAACACCGGCACCTCCTTCTGGGGGCCTGCGGTGTGCTTCCGGAAGTGGGGCTTCCCCGTGAAGGTCGTCGTGGACACCAAACGCTTCGACGAGGCGGCAAAAAACGCGGACGCCTGCATCCTGTTCTACCACTGGCGGAGCAAGTGCCGCCTGGGCGCCCATTTCGCAGCGCTGCACCACACGGAGAAGGGCTTCGTCGGCTACAACACCTACCGCAACTCCACCGGCGCGGACAATTACGGCGGCAGCCTTGCGGAGTTCCTCCGCAAACGCAAATATTTTGGCGCCGTCCTGCTGGCCATCAACCGAAAATGAGCAGAAGCACCTCGGCAAAACGTAGAAAAAACCGGTGAAAATTTGTGAACATTTCACAGTTCGCCCCGAACGTCCCATGGGACTTCCCTTTTCTCAGAAATCCGCCGCTTGCATTCAGCGGGAAAGTGTGATATCCTTATAAAAAGGAGATGAGCCGAATGACTGTCCGGGAATCGGGTGAAATGTATCTTGAGGCTATACTGGTGCTGGCGAAGAAAAGCGGGTATGTCCGCTCCATTGACGTCAGCGAATATCTGGGGTATTCCAAGCCCAGCGTTTCCCGCGCGATGGGCATTCTCCGCGAGGGCGGGTATATCCTCATGGAAAAAGACGGCGCTATCACGCTGACGGATTCCGGGAAAAAGCTGGCGGAGACGATCTACGAGCGCCACACGGTGCTCTCGGAGCTGCTGATCCGTCTGGGCGTGGACGAAAAGACCGCCACCGACGACGCGTGCCGGATCGAGCACGTCATCAGCGACGAGTCGTTCCAAGCCATCAAGCAGTACTATTACCAGCACAAAAAGTAAAAAATTCAGGCGGCGCTTAAAAGCGCCGCCTGAACGTTCCTATGGGGTCTGCCATGTCAGCCCAGCAGTTCCTCGATCTCCGCCTTCGGCATGTAGCCGATGGCCTTGTTCATGACCTCGCCGTGTTCCACGACCACCAGCGTGGGGATGCTGGCGACGCCGAATTCCATGGCAAGCTCCACTTCCTCGTCCACGTTGATCTTGCCCACGGCAATGTCCTCCCGCTCCTGGGCGATCTCCTCCACAATGGGGCCGACCATCCGGCACGGGCCGCACCATGGCGCCCAGAAATCCAGCAGCACGGGCTTATCGCTGTTTTTCACCAGCTCGTCGTAATTGGCCTTCGTAATGTGCATGACGGACATAATAATTCCTCCTTGGTATTTTTCTGTGCCTATAGTATACCCTAATTTTGAAAAAAGCGCAAGGGGCGCGTCGAGCGTGCGGACAATTTGACATTTTGCCGCCCATCTGCTATGATACCCTGAAAAAAGGAGGACACCGAATATGGGCAAATGTGAATCCTGCGGCGGCTGTTCCGGGTGCGGTCTGGAGCTGGAGCTTACGGAAGAAGAGATCAGCTTTCTGCACCGGCTGGGAGAGTGCGCCTTTCTGCCGGTGATTCAGGAAAAGGAAGCGCCGGTTTTCCCGGAGGAAGCGGGAAAAGAGCTTCTGCTGCAATGTCTGGAGAAAAAGGGTCTGATTTCCCTTGACTATGACAGGCCCCTGAAAGATTACCATACCCCCGCCTATGATGCCAGTCCCGTCCGGGGCAGCATGGCGCTGACCAAACGGGGACAGGACGTTCTGGAGCTGATGGAATATCAGGGAGTCCGCAGCTAACCATCCGGCGGCGTTTGCCGGAAAAAAGAGACATAGAGAAGTGTTATTTATGAACAACAATGAATACCGCGTGGGCGTCAACCGTGGATTGCCTGTGGGGATGGGATATTTTTCGGTGAGCTTCGGTTTCGGCGCCATGGCCGTGTCGCAGGGCTTGAAAACACTGGACGCGGTGCTGATCTCCGCCACGAATCTGACCAGCGCGGGGCAGTTCGCGGGGCTGACCCTCATCGTCGCCGCCGCCACGCTGTGGGAAATGGTGCTGACGCAGCTGGTCATCAACAGCCGCTACGCCCTGATGAGTCTGGCGCTGAGCCAGCGGATGGGCGAGAAGATCGGCCTGCTGCCCCGGCTTCTGATCGCGTTTTTCAATACGGACGAAATTTTCGCCCTCGCCATGGCGCGGGAAGCACCCCTGACGGTGCCGTTCCTGCTGGGGCTGGGGACGCTGCCCTTTATCGGCTGGACGCTGGGGACGCTGTGCGGCGCACTGGCCGGGTCGATCCTGCCGCTCTCCATCCGGACGGCGCTGGGGGTCATGCTCTACGGCATGTTCGTCGCCATCGTGGTGCCCCCCGCGAAGAAGAACCGGGACATTTTTGTCGCGGTGGTGCTGGCGCTGATCTTCAGCAGCCTGTTTTCCTGGACGCCGGGGCTGAAAACCGTTTCCCCGGGACTGTCCATCGTGATCTGCACCGTGGCAGCCGCCGCCATCTGCGCCGCGCTGTTCCCGGTGAAGGAAGAGAGGGAAGCGGCATGAACATTTATCTGTACATCCTCGCCATGGCGCTGACGACCTACCTCATCCGCGTCCTGCCCATGACGATCTTCCGCAAGCCCATTAAGAGCCGTTTTTTGCGCTCGTTTTTGTACTACGTTCCCTATTGCTGCCTGACGGCCATGACGTTCCCCTCCATCCTCAGCAGCACCGCTTCTATCTTAAGCGGCGCGGCGGCGCTGGTGGTAGCGGTGATTCTGGCCTACCGGGGCAAGAGTCTGATCGTGGTCGCCCTCAGCAGCAGCGCCGCGGTGCTGGTCGTGGAATGGGCAATGAGCCATTTGTAAAATAACTGTGTATTCCTCCGCTTCGCCTTGACGAGCGGAGGAATCTTTGTTATAATGCGCCGTGAAGAGGGAGTGGTCGGCGCACAACGCGGGACTGAATCGACATACTGGTGAGGCCCCGGTTCAGCCTGAAATGACGAGACTTTTGCAGGCCGGCACAGTCTCTTCGCGTCTTCTGTGCTGACTTGCATTCAGTACGGAGGATTTTTTATGGGAATCGGAGAACTGTTCTTGCTGGCGGTGGGACTGAGCATGGACGCTTTCGCGGTATCCGTATGCAAGGGCCTTGCCATGAAAAAGGCAACGCTGAAGGCGGAGGCGACCTGCGGCCTTTGGTTCGGCGGCTTCCAGATGCTGATGCCCGTGACCGGCTTTTTCCTTGGCTCGCTGTTTGCCGAAGCCATTGAAGCGTTCGACCACTGGGTTGCCTTCGGTCTGCTGGTCATCATCGGCATCAACATGCTGAAGGAAGCGCTGGAGAAGGAAGACGAATCCGGCGACGACCCGGAAAAGGACGCCGACCTGTCCGTCAAGACCATGTTTCTCATGGCCGTGGCGACTTCCATAGACGCGCTGGCCGTCGGCATTTCCCTTGCCATGGTCGGCAGCGTGAACATCTGGCTGGCGGCGGCGTTTATCGGCATCTGCACCTGCCTGCTGTCCGCCCTTGGCGTGAAGATCGGCAACGTATTCGGCAGCCGGTATGAGAAAAAGGCCGAGTTTGCCGGCGGCGTCATTCTGATTCTGCTGGGCGTGAAAATCCTGCTGGAGCATCTGGGGGTTCTGGCGTGAAGCACACAAAACGCCGCATGACGGTGTGTACGGTGCTGCTTATCTGCAATCTGGTCTTTATCTGGGGCAATTCCCTGCTCCCGGCGGAAGTCTCCGGACAGATCAGCGGCACGCTGAAGGCGCTGCTGGACGGCGTGTTCACCCCCGGCGAAGCGGTTCCCTCCGGCGGCGACGGCCTGCTGCGAAAGTGCGCCCATTTTGCCGAATTTGGCGCATTGGGACTGCTGCTTGGGTGGCTGTTCGGGATGCTGGGGAAAAAGCGGCTTCCGGCGTTCGCGCTGGGCGTGGCCGCTGCCTGCATCGACGAGACCATCCAGATCTTCGTCCCCGGCCGCAGCCCCGGCATCCGGGACGTGTGCATTGACAGCTGCGGCGCGGCCGCCGGTATGCTCCTGCTGTTTTTGGGGCATGCTTATTGGAAGAGACGATTTACCCGAAATAATTTCAGGAGGAAATGAAACATGAAAAGATTTTTAACTGCAATTCTGGCGGCAGCCATGGCGCTGTCCCTGCTTTCCGGCTGTGCCGGATCCAAGCCCACGGAAACCACCTCCCCCGACAAGGTGGAGGGAACCATGGAGGAGCTGCTGAACGAAATCGTTGCCCAGCAGCCGGTGGAGTTCGACGGCGGCGTCGAAACCATCGACCTCACCGACACCAGCGAGGAAGGGCAGTGGGCCATCAAGAGCAGCACCGGTCTGGACAACGCCGGCGTGCTGACGGAGGCCGCGGTGTTCGAGCCGATGATCGGCTCCATCGCCTTTTCCATGGTCATGGTGCGGGTCGCCCCGGGTGAGGACATCAAGTCCGTCGCCGAAGCCATGAAGTCCGGCATCAACCCCCGCAAGTGGGTCTGCGTGGAAGCGGACGACATGCTGGTCACCGGCTACCGTGACGTGGTGATGCTCATTATGCTGGACACCAGCTACGACCTCACCGCCCAGTCCTTTGTGGACGCCTTCGGCAAGGTCGTCGGCGAACCCGAATTTGTGATTTAAGGTTTCCAAAATGGCAGCGATTCCATCGCTGCCATTTTTATAAGAGTTCTCAGGAGCGAACACGCCTATGGTTTTTTCAAGCATTCCCTTCCTATATTATTTCCTCCCGGCGGTGCTGGCGGTGTATTTTCTCACGCCCCGGAAGGGGAAAAACGCCGTTCTGCTCCTTGCCAGCCTGATTTTTTACGGCTGGGGGGAGCTGCGGCTGCTGCCCCTGATGGCGTTCACCATCCTGCTGTGCTACGTCTGCGGCCTGGGCATCGAACGCTCCCGGAAGCGGAAAAAGCTCTGGCTGCTGGCGTCCATCGTCATCAGCGTGGGGCTGCTGGGGGTTTTCAAGTACGCGGACTTCTTCATCGGCAGTCTGAACGCCGTCACCGGCCTGAAAATTCCCCTGCTTCATCTTGCGCTGCCCGTCGGCATCAGCTTTTACACCTTCCAGTGCCTGAGCTACACCATCGACGTCTATCGCGGCAGCGTCCCGGCACAGAAGAACCTCGTCAATTTCGGCGCGTATGTCGCCCTGTTCCCCCAGCTGATTGCAGGACCCATCGTCCGCTATGCGGACATCGCACGGGAGCTGGAGCACCGGGAGCACAGCTGGGAAAACGCGGCGGTGGGTCTGCGGCGGTTTCTGGTAGGGCTGGGGAAAAAGGTCATCCTTGCGGATAACTTTGCCCTGCTGATCCGGCTGTTCCGACAGAGCGGCGAAAAATCCGTCCTGTTTTACTGGATGTACGCCGTGGCCTTCACCCTGAACATTTACTTCGACTTTTCCGGCTATTCCGACATGGCCATCGGTCTTGGGCGGGTGCTGGGGTTCCATTTTGTGGAGAATTTTAACTATCCCTATCTCTCCAGAAGCGTCACGGAGTTCTGGCGGCGGTGGCATATCAGCCTTGGCAGCTGGTTCCGGGACTATGTATATATCCCCATGGGCGGCAGCCGGGTCAGCCGCTGGCGGTGGGTTCTGAACATCCTCACCGTGTGGATGCTTACGGGGCTGTGGCACGGCGCGGCGTGGAATTTCGTGCTGTGGGGGCTGCTGTTTGCCGCGCTTCTGCTGGCGGAAAAGTGGATTCCCGCCCTGCAAAGGCTGCCGGGCGTCCTGCGCCATGGGTATGTGCTGCTGGCGGTAGTCCTCAGTTTCGTCCTGTTCAACGCGGACAGTCTTGCGCAGGCGGGGCAGGACTTTGCCGGACTGTTCGGCTTCGGCAGCCTGAGCCTGACCTCCGCCGAAACGCTGTACTATCTGAAAAGCTATGCCGTCCTGTTCGTGCTGGGCATTCTCGGCTCCACGCCGGTGGTGAAAAACGCGGCGCGGCGCATGGACGGAACGAAGGCGGGCGTCGTGCTGGAAGCCGCGGCAATGCTGGCGCTGCTGATCGTCTGCACGGCCTATCTGGTGGACGGCTCCTTCAGCCCGTTCCTGTATTTCCGGTTTTAAGGGGGCTGCAGTATGAAAAATCGAATTTGCGCGATCACCGTGGCGGCCGTCTGGGCGGTGCTGGCTGTGTGGGCATGGCTGGCGCCCAGCCGGGACATTTCCGTCGCGGAGCGCCGCCAATTGGCACAGAAGCCCGCCATTCAGGGAAAAGCCCTGCTGGACGGCAGCTTCATGACAGATTTTGAGGACGCCAGTCTGGATCAGTTCCCCCTGCGGGATACTTTCCGCGAGGCGAAATCCCTGTTCCACCGCTTCGTCCTGCGGCAAAGCGACAAAAGCGGCATTTATATCTCCCAAGGCCATGCTGCGGCACAGGAATATCCTCTGAGCGAAGCCTCGGTCAACCACGCGCTGGAGCGGTTCAGCAGCGTATACGAAACCTATCTTTCCTCCACCGATTCCCAAATTTACCTTGCCATCGTCCCGGACAAGGGCTACTATCTGGCGCAGTCCGCCGGGCAGCTGTCTCTGGACTATGACCGGCTCTTTGCCATGGTGGAGGACGGGATGCCGTGGGCGGCTCCCGTGAGTCTGACGGACAGTCTGTCCATTCAGGACTATTACCGCACCGATACCCATTGGCGGCAGGAGCGGCTGCTCCCGGCGGCGCAGACGCTGTGTCAGGCGCTGGGGGTGTCTTCTCCCCGGCAGGAGGATTACACCGTCACCCCGCTGGAAAAGCCCTTCTACGGCGTGTACTACGGTCAGGCAGCGCTGCCCATGCAGCCGGACACCATGTACCTGCTGAAAAGCGCGCTTCTGGAGGATTGCCGGGTACACGACTACGAAACGGGAGAAACCACCGCTGTCTACGACATGACCAAGCTAAGCAGCAAAGACCTGTACGACGTGTATCTCTCCGGTGCCCGGAGCCTGCTGACCATCGAAAACCCCAATGCGGCCACCGGCCGGGAGCTGATTGTATTCCGGGATTCCTTCGGAAGCAGCATGGTTCCGCTGCTGGTAAACGACTACGCCAGAGTGACGCTGGTAGACCTTCGGTACATCCGAAGCGACTATCTGGGGCAGTTTCTGGACTTTCACGGTCAGGACGTGCTGTTCCTCTACAGCACGCTGCTGCTGAACAACAGCGCGGCAATCAAATAAAGTATCAAGGGCGCTCCGATGAAAGCGGAGCGCCCTTGATGCAAAAAAAGTCCACTGTAATCTTGCGACTACAGTGGACCTGGCAGAGGATGAGGGATTCGAACCCCCATCACAAAGAACGATTTCTTATAGGGACACCGTACTATTCTCTGATTCATTGCCATTCGGCGTTGCCAATCCGACTGAGTCCTGCTGAAAAAAGCTGGTAAAAACCGAACTTTTCTCGGCAATATCGCGTTCGGCCAGTTTGGTGTAAATCCTTCGCATTGTGTAGATATCAGACCAACCGCCGATCTTCATTGTCATTTCTTCGCTGAAGCCAAGGTGATAGGCCAGACTTGCAAAGCTGCGCCGTAGGCCATGCACCCCCACCTCCGGCAGTCCCCATTCTCTACAGACTTTATTGATTTGCTTGTAAAGATCGTTATGATAGGTCTTGACGATAAGTCCCGATTTTACCGGCTGATTTTCCAGTGCTTCCTTCAAGGGTTGTATGATTGGAATCTTTCGCCGGGATTTTTTGTTCTTGTTCGTCTTCTTAAAGACCAAATTATTATGCTCATCCAATACGGCTGCACCTTCGACCCGTATTACGCCTTTTGCCAAATCTATGTGTTTCCAATCAAGTGCCAGAATTTCGGACTTCCGCAAACTGGAAAGCCCGAGAAGAGCCGGTATCTCAATTTCGGATCCCCTGATGGCTTTTACAAAAATGGTAATTTGATCTGGATCCAAAAAAGGCCGATCTTTTTCTACGGTTTGGGGCAGCCGAACCTTTACTTTTCGACCTGTTGTTTCCGTAATAACGGAGCTAACCAGCCCCCACGCATTTTTCACAGTTTTGGCTGAACACACTCTACTTTCGGCGTTGACAATTTGTTGCCATTGTTGATCCGTGATATCAGCCAACCGGCGATTTGAGGCTTTCTGAAAGCGATACTTTTGGACGATCCTGTACCCGCGAATTGTTGAGGGTGACGCCACATTTTGCCTGGCCGATATGTAGTTGCTGATAGCCTGTTCCAGCGTAATGTCATGCGCTTCATGCTTGGCTGCCTGTGCAGCGTCGGTTAGGCCAAGCTTAACTGCCACAGCTTCGGCAATGGCTTCTGCTTCCGTGGGCTTCGTAATAGGTACATCTTTCCCGTCCACTCGAACACGGCAGAACCATGATCCGGACGGCAGTTTTCTTGCCTTTGGTGTTCTCAAGCCTTTTCCCCCCTGTCTGGATTCCCATTATATTGCAAATTTATTGTTGGTTCAACCATTTTCTATGAAACACACAAAACTGAAAGAGAAAAGAGGTTCCTGCAAAATGACCATTTTCCCTAAAATCCTATCTGTACTCCTGACAATCTACCTTACGATAACCTGTGTAGCTGCGGCAGAAATCGACACCCCATGTGCGGGAACAGAGGCCTCCGACAGCATTTCCATAGCAGGACACTATGTACCCCTTTATTTTCAGACGGACTATCCAGACACCAGGTATGGCCACGGAACCGTTGCAACCAGCGGCTGCGGCATTACTTCCCTGGCAATGGTCGCAACCTACCTCACCGGCCATGATTATTATCCGGATGAGCTTGCGCATTACTTTGGCGGCCGCGCAGAAAACAACATTCAGCGGCTTGAGTATGGATCTGATACGCTTCAACTGCCATGGCGTAAGGCCAAAGACTTTTGGGACGTGACAGCAGCCCTAAACGATGGCGATATTGTTATAGCCCTTATGTCTTCCAGTTCCATTTTCACGTCTTCTCAGCATTTTATTGTCCTTACCGGACTTAATGAGGACGGTAAAATAATGGTCAACGACCCCTATGAACCGAACTATCAGAATTGGGTTCTTAAAAGAGCATTCCAAGAAGGATTTTCCGAAGGCGACATTCTTTGCGGATTCAGCGGCGGCTGGATCTACGATGTAAGCGCCATGCCGGAATATCCTTTTATTTATACCGACAGGAAAGAAGTTGTCCCTACCAGATATCCGGATATCGATTTGACCATGGAAGAGCAAACGCTTCTAGCCAAAGTGATTTGGGTAGAAGCCCGTGGCGAATGCCCGGAAGGGCAACAGGCCGTTGCCGAGGTTGTCCTGAATCGAATGGTATCTGATGATTTTCCCGACACGCTGTCCAAAGTGATTTTTGCGGAAGGTCAATTCAACTCCGCAAAATTTCTGGACGACGCGGATCCGGGGCAGGCGCAGTACGAGGCACTGGAAAATGCTTTGAACGGCGTATCCGTGCTGCCTATTGATGTCGTGTATTTTGCCACAACCCCCCGAACCGACAAAGTTTGGGGGCAGATCGGCGGTCATGTCTTTTGCTATGCGGAAGACTGTGACAATGAAACAGTTACCCCATAAATAAAAATAAAATCAAAAGAGCAAAGGAGAAACACACTATGAAAATCATTGCGATTGCAAACCAGAAGGGCGGCGTCGGCAAAACAACATCGGCGGTCAACCTGGCAGCTGCCATGCAGCAGTCCGGCAAGCGAGTACTGCTGCTGGACTTTGATCCCCAGTGTAACCTGGCAAAGTACCTGGGACATGCGCCGGACGGGAAGCCCACCATTACGGACTTTCTTCTGGCGAAAGCCTCATTTGCGCCCCTGCCCCCTGCTGAGGGCACTATCCGCACCGCTTCCTGCGGCCTGGATTACATTCCGGCATCCATCGGACTGGCAAAAGCGGACTGTGCGCTTGCCCAGGCACTTTTCCGGGAACGGCTGCTGAAGGATATTCTGGATATGCTTGTCCCAGCTGACTATGATCTTGTGATTATCGATTGTAATCCTTCCATGGGTCTGCTCCTGAGCAATGTCCTGGTTGCCGCAACCGATATCCTGATTCCTGTCCAGGCAGAAGAGTTTGCCCTGGGTGGTCTGGATGATATGCTGGAGCTTATCGACCTGATTCGCCGTGGAGCCAATCCCCAGCTCCACGTCATCGGCTTGCTGCCTACCATGGTAGGCAACAATGGCGTTTCCAAAAGCGTTCTGGAGGATCTGCATAACCACTATCCGGAAATGACGATGAAGACCACCATCAGCCGGAGTGTTGAGGCAGCACGATCCACGCAGCAGAAAACACCCATGGTCGGCAGCAAAGGTAAGCTGGCGGCACAATACAAAAGCGCTGCTGCTGAGTTGCTGGAACGCATGGAGGCATGACTCAATGACACGGCATGAAGAATGGGCAGCCGCCTACGGGGATTTCGGGCAGCAACCCCAGGCGCAGCTGACGCAGCTCCCGCTGGATATCCTGGACGCTTGGCAGGGCGCGAACGGAGAACACCAGCCCTTCCGGCTGTACTCCGAGGAAAAATTAAACGAGCTGGCCGAATCCATCCGGCAGCATGGTGTTATTGAACCGATCTGCGTTCGTCTGAAGCCGGACAGCCGGTTTGAAATCGTCGCCGGACATAATCGTGTCGCAGCTGCCAGAATTGCCGGATTGCGGACGGTTCCGGCAAATGTGCAGACGCTGGATGATACCCAGGCGGCCTTAATGCTGGTAGACAGCAACCTTCAGCATCGGGATGTCCTGCTACCCGGTGAAAAGGCATTTGCCTACAAGCTCCGCCTGGACTGCCTGAAACGGCAGGGACAGCGGACGGATCTCACTTCTGTTCAAATTGAACAGAAGTTGACCTCACGGGAAGCGGTTGCCGCTGAAATGGGTGAAAGTGCAAGCTCCATCCAGCGTTATATCCGCCTTACCAACCTTATTCCTCCGCTGCTGGATATGGTGGATGCGGGAAAGCCCGGATTTGCCGCAGCTGTGGAACTCAGCTATCTGTCTGAAGAGAGGCAGCAGCTGCTCCTGAAGGTCATGGCCGAAACGGAGAAGAAGCCCAATACCTCCCAGGCAAAAGCACTCCGCAAAGCGTCAGACAGCGGATATTGGAGCGAGGATCAAGTCAAACGTATTCTTTTCCCGGAATCGTCGCCTATGCCCAAAATGATTCAGCTGCCCACGGAACAGTTGCAGCGCTTTTTCCCGGCTGATACGTCACCGGCAGAAATGGCCGATGTGCTGATGGCAGCACTTACGGAGTACCGTTTGCGCCATAGTGAATCCGGCGCGAACAGCGCTATGTCTGGCTTATCGGACGCATAACCGCTGCCAAATACAGAAAGGAGGAGAACACAATGAAAAAGGGGCATCTGTTCTTCGACTATTCGGTCAGACGTTTCGACATTGCATTTGGTAAAAGGGAATTCCACGATAACGAATACCATACTTATGGCGGCCTCCACTGCGGCCAAACATTGCAGATTCTCACCGCAGAACACGGCTGGACACCTACTCGTATTGAGTATGATTCTCGCTATGACGATCCTGCCCAGGATTTCTATGGTGACCGGGGGTGGTATCTCGTCGGAATGGAAAGCATAACCAGCTTGTCCGGACGGATAGTCCGGATCCGGGCATAAGATACTCCCAGTGTAAAATTTTGCGCCGGGAATCAAAAAAGCGGAATTAGTCCGTTTTATTGGACACATGAAGTGATACACTTGTCAGCGAAGGAAACTGCCATGGAATACATGGATAAATTTAGGAAGGAGAACCCAAAATGAAAAAACTGATTTGCTTGACCCTCGCTCTGATCCTGGCACTTGGCTTATATGGCTGCGGAAGACGCCGTGTGGAAGAGCCTACCACCGTACCAACTACAGAAGCCACCACCGAAGCAACAACGGAGGCGACCACAGAGCCTACCACTGAACCGACTACCGAACCGACAGTGGAAACCGCTCCCGTAGGCGTCCCGGGCGTCGTGTACAACACGGATTCCCTTAACGTCCGTAAAGGAGCCGGTACAAATTACGATATCGTGTCCAAGTTGAAGCGCGGCAGCGTCATTGAGGTGCTTGAACAAACCGCCGTTGACGGAACTGTCTGGGGACGCATTGCCGAAGGCTGGGTCAATATGGAGTATGTTTCCCTGAACCACGTCCACAAGTATACCAAACAGACTACATACCCCACCTGCACTACTCAGGGCTACACCACCTACACCTGTGCCTGCGGCGATAGCTATGAAGATGATTTCCGTCCCACGACCGGCCACACCTGGAGTGATTGGGTTGTAACGAAAGAGCCTACCACTTCTGCCAAGGGCTTGTCCAAGCGTTCCTGCGCAATTTGCGGCGCAACGGAGGAGAAGGAACTGGACAAGCTCATAGAAGGACATACCCATAAGTATACCTTTAAGATTACCAGAGAACCCACCTGCGCAGCAACTGGCATCAAAACCTACACCTGTACCTGCGGCAGCAGCTACACGGAAAGCATTGACCGTCTGGCACACACCTATAAAGATACCGTAACCGCCCCCACCTGTACGTCCAGGGGCTACACCACCCATACCTGTACCGTCTGCAAGAAATCCTATGTAGACAATTACACCCCCCAGAAGTCCCACGATTATTCTACCCAGGTCATCCAGCCCACGTGCAGCACTGCTGGCTACACCACGCATACCTGTAAGCTCTGCGGCAATACCTATACGGATTCCCAGGTTGCTGCCCTGGGTCATGCCTTTGGCGAATGGATCACCACCAAGGAACCCACAACCAGCGCCACCGGCTCTGCACTCCGGATCTGCTCTCGCTGCAACACCTCCGAGACAAAGGTTTTGCCGAAGCTGGACGATAACAAGCCTACAGAGCATGTACACGATTGGACGCTTTGGGAAACTGTTCCCCATACCTGTACCGAGAACGGCTATTATATCCGTCGCTGCAAGACCTGCTCCGCCTCCGAAACCAGAAATTCCTATGATCCGGCTCCCGGCCATAAGTATGCGGTGGTATCGTCCAAGGATCCTACCTGCACAGAAGATGGCTTCCGTACTTATCAGTGCAGTGTCTGCGGCGACAGCTACACGAAAACGATTCCTGCCGCTCACAAGTGGGAGCACCATCACACTCCGGCAGTTACCGATAAGTCGGATCCGTATCTGTTGTGTAACTGTGGCCTGCGGTTCTCGTCTGAAGCGGAATGGGAAGCCCATGCCACAGAGATGTGGAATCAGGGTGATGTTACCCATAGCTACAGTTCCCATGTTGACACGATCGTCATTGAACCTGCCAAGGACTGGGACGAGTGCAGCGTCTGCGGCGCAACCAAATAAATCCGCTCTGGAAGCCCCTCAGCAAATCTTTGCCGAGGGGCTTCCTCCCAATCTCCGCAGCCCGCAAAATATTGCAATCTGAAACCTCACTTCATCCGAAACGAAGTGAGGTTATTTTTGTACATGGAGGAATGAGAAGAATGGCAACCCATGTTCCCCAGCATGAGGCCGAGCCTCTGTTCAAAACCAAAACGATCCGGCAGAAAAAGATTGCCGAATGGCTGAGTGCCAATGGTGTGACCCGAGAGGAGATCTCTGAGGTCGAATTGAATGCGCCTGGGCTTGTACGGATTACCTATCCATCCGGAGAACATGCAAATGTGCTTTGCAGCACCAGCGGCGAAGTCTCAATTTCGCCGGTAACACCCGAACAGGAAGAATATCTTAACCGGGCATTTTGGTTCGAGACGAACGATCCGGAAACCCAGGAATGGCGTGATGACCTTACTGCGGATGAAGCCGCATTGGTCGAGCATTGGGATGAGGCAGTTAGTAGGGGTATCTGCGCCATGTGTAAAAAGCTCCCGGATACTTCCCCACAGCAAGCAGCACCCCAGATTTCCATTTTAAGAGAAGAAATCGAGCGGTAAAACACCTGATGTTTCCGGCTGTTTTTCAAAGCAGCCGAAACAAATACATTTTTAGGAGGAAACTATGCAAACAATCAAGCGTGTAACTGCAATGCTGCTTGTGCTGACGCTGATGTTGTCGTGCTTCCCGATGGCTGCCAGAGCATCGGCGCTGACCACTACCGATCCAACATCAACCACAGCAGCAACCGCAGAAACAACAGCTCCCACAAGTGTTCCCGTGGAACCTACCGTTTCCACAGAGCCGGTGGCCGAAACCACTGAGGCCACGGATCCGGTATTGGAAACTACAGAAGCTACAGAGCCTGCGGCAGAAGCCACGGGATCCACGGAGAAAAACATCCCTGTTGTAAACGAGCTGGTGTCCGGTATTGCAGAGCGGAATGTATCGATTCGCTTCACCCTGCCCTCCGACGTACCCGCCAACACCGAACTGACGACCGTGGAAGGATCGCCGGTTGACGCCCAGATGCAGGCCATCATGAGCCAGTTCAATATTCAGAACGTCCTGGACTACTTCGTTTGGGATCTGGCTGCGGATATGGATATTACAGGTTCTTTGCGGGCAGACATTGCCTTCCGCACTCCCTACCTGAAGGCGGTTTCTCCGGCTGGAGTTGCATTGTTCCTGGTCAGCGGCAATGACCAAATCGCTAAATTGCCCGCTGACGTTCGTATCAGCCCTGAAAAGAATATAACAAACATCACCGCTTCTTTTGAGGGCTTCAGCCGTACTGTAAGACTGATCTGCATTTCAGAGGACAGCCCAGCTGTAGAATCTAACTCTGGCGGCGGATTTGCAAATTACAGCAGTCAATACAGAGTCAGTGCATCCTACGGTCGGTACCCCGGTATCGGTGACGCTGACGGCGCATTGACCTATCACTGCTGGGATGCCAACGGCAATTATTCCCCGGCCAAACCCGCTATCTGCCTGGACAGTGATCGCCTTTTCGGATCGGGGGATGGCTCGTGGCACTTTGGATGGTGTACCTCCAGCAGTACCAATGATGATGAAGGGCCGACATCGTCCTGGAAGGATTTATCCAAGAGTACCAGAGACAAACTTGTGCTGCTATGCGCTTACGGACTAAGCGAGTGGTCTCCCGTTGGTAAATACAGGGATATCCAGGGCGGCAATGCTTTTGCAGCTATGCAGCTGGTTGCCTGGGAATGGATCAACCGTGTCGATGAGGGAACCTATACCTCCCGTTACAATGAAACGGTTCAGAGCATTGCTGATGGAATGAGATCCTACGTCCAAAACAATCCGGATCATGTTGACCCTGAAAAATCTTCCGTTTACGTTATCTGGCCGAATTCCCAAAAGCTTTATAACGGGAGCTATGTATGGGGGCAGACGCTGATTGCCCTGTGGGGTGTAGAGTATAAAGATTCCACCGGTGCCCTGACCGTAACCAAGGCCGTAAAGGGCAGCGGCAGTCTCGCAGGCTGGAGAATGGAACTGTATACCTCTCAGGCCGCCGCAAACCGCGGCACCGGGTATATTGCCTCTGCTTATACAGATGCCAAGGGCGTTGCAACCTTCAAGGATTTGAATACCGGTACTTACTATGTCCGGGAAGCTCCCGACTCCCGGCAGGATCGTGTAAACGTTACCGGATGGACACTCTCTACAGAAGTCAAATCCGGAAAGATCTCCGCTGGCTCCACGACAAGTGCCGGAACCATAACCAACACAGCGCCCGTTGGCGCAATCACTGTAAAAAAAGGGCTTGCCTCTGCTTCTCCCAGCGGTAAGCTCAGTGGCTGGATCTTCCAAGTGTCCAGGAATTCCAGCTTTTCCTCTGTTGTATCAACCATTACAACTGACGCCAAGGGCGAAGGATCTACCAGGAAGGTGCTTTCCCCGGGTACGTATTATGTCCGGGAAGCTCCCCTGGCCAATCAGACGCGCGGTGATAAGAACAACTTCACACTGGACAAAAATGTTGTTACCGTAACCATCAAGGGATCAGAAACCGTGCTGGCCGACAATGGAACCGGCGTAACTGCCAATAATATTGAGCTGAGCGCTATCACAATCAAAAAGGCCGTCAGTTCCGTGGATCCCTCCGGCAAGCTGGAAAATTGGGTATTCCAGATTGCCAGTGACGCCAAGTTCTCCGGCATAATAAAAACCCTTACCACCGACAAAAACGGTTTTGCTTCCACCGGCAAGGTGCTGTCCCCCGGCACTTATTATGTCCGGGAAGCTCCCCTTGCCAGCCAGACACGCAGCGATAAAAACGACTATATTTTAGATACCGATACTGTCGTTACAGTCACGCTGCAAGCCGGTGAGACAAAGGCAGCTCTGCATACCGCTGACGCCACCGCCGTAAACGTAGAGAAAGGCATGATCCGGATCCGGAAGGGCGTTGCCGGTGCAGATCAGACTGCCGATAAGCTTCAGGGTTGGATCTTCCAGATCTCTGCCTCAGAAGATTTCAGTACCATTCTCTCTTCCGTCACCACCGGTGCGGATGGATATGCGGTTTCCGCAAAGCTGGATCCCGGTACTTACTACGTCAGGGAAGCCCCGGTGGAAAACCAGTCCCGGAAAGATAAGAGCATGTGGTCACAGGATAATACACCGGTAACGGTTGTCGTGACCGCTGGCAGCACTGTAGACGCTCTGAACGGCGACGGCTATACCGCAGTGAATGCCTACGGAAAACGGCTCACCATTCAGAAGGCGGCGCAGTGTGATCAGGAAACGGCTGCTCAGCTGGAAGGGAATGCTATGTACTCCCTGGCAGGCGCTGAATACAACGTCGTTGTAGATGGCAGCATCGTCGAAACACTGGTCACGGATGACACCGGCAAGGCGGTGTCCAAGGAAGCCTATCCGATTGGGACAACCGGAACACTGGTAGAGATCACTGCTCCCTCCGGTTACGTGCTTGACGCAACGCCTGTCCCGTTTACGATTCCTGCCGGAAGCGACGAATACGTTGTAGAAGTCAGCGACGCCCCGACGTTTGACCCCGGTCTTGTATCAATCAAGAAGGTTGATGCTGTTACCGGTACACCCGCAGGCAATGCTACCTTTGAGGGAGCTGTCTTCCGTTGGGACTATTACGACAATACCACTTGCACCGGAACACCCACCCGTACCTGGTATTTTGCTGCGGACAGTACCGGCAGGCACCGGTGCAACCCTCAATATTTTGCGGATAGTGCGGAATATCCCAGCGATGAGCTGTACCGGAACTATGAAACCGGGGTTTACGAACTTCCTCTTGGTTCCGTAAAAATCACCGAGATTTCCGCCCCTCTTGGCTATGATGTTATGCCGGTGCTTACGGCCACCATCACCCAGGAAAACAACGGGGAGATTGCAATCTGGAAATGGAGCAAAGAATCCATTGCATACCTGACGGAAATTGCGGACGGCGTGTCTGTTCCGGAACCCCAGGATGAAGATTCCTTCGGATCTCTGTCCATCCGGAAGGCGGATAAAGATTTGGGTACTGAAATTCCGGAAGGCGTCAGCTTCGCCGGATGTGAATTCACAGTCTATAACCGCTCGGCGGGTGCGGTGAAAATTGGCGACAATCCGATTGCCCAGCCGGGAGAGGTGTGCTGCACCCTGACTGTAGACGCCTCCGGCACGGTTTCTACCGGGAATATCTTTCCTGTTGGCTCCTACGAAGTCAAGGAGACAAAAGGCAATGATTACTACTCCGTGAATGAAGCGTGGTCTTACAGCTTTTCCGTCGTGGAAGGGAAGACCGAGTTTGCCGCCGAATGCGTCAATACCCAGATTCCCGTTACCATCCGTGTGGAGAAGGTCAACGCCGAAGGCGCAGCCCTGGAAGGAGCCAGATTTATCCTGGAATGGAGCGAAGACGGACAAACCTGGCAGCCGGTTGCCCATGATACGCAGATTGCCAAAGGCAGCTGCTCCAGCCCGGATCTTGCAGAGGACGGAAGCCTTGTTACGGACGAATCCGGTAAAATCGAATTTGCCGGTCTGTACCCGCTGCTTACCTATCGGATCATTGAAGCGGCAACTCCCAACGGGTACTCGCTGCTGTCGGATCCGATCATCGTAGATACCCCAACTTATGAGCAGGGGTATGAAGTCAGCTACAAGGTTGTGGACGGTCATGTGTTCGCGCTGCCCAAAACCGGAGCAGCGGATATGCCGCTGCTCTCTGTCGGGATTGCCCTGGCCTTGGCTGTCGGTATGATCGCTCTGGCCTACTGGAAGAAAAAGGAAAACTGAGATAAGGAAAGGATGATGCTCCCATGCGTCTGTCGCATTCAAGAGATTCCCCCTTGCCCTGCCACAAACAACCGCATCAAGAATTTCACAAAATACGAAGGAGAATTGAACATGAAGAAACAGTTTGTAAAAGCGCTCGTTTTGATTCTGGCACTTGTCCTGTGCCTGTCCCTCCCGTTATCCGTATCCGCCGCTACCACGGCGGACGCAACCATTGACCCCAACGCCATGTGTTCCCTGTCCATTTATAAATACGATTTTACCAACGCCCTGAAGGATGGCGTATGGACTGCCGATTCCTTTACCTCTACCGGTGTGTATGAAAGCTATGTCAATACTACCCTCGGCGGTAATGACGCAGTCCTGGGCAATGGTGAAACCTCCAACGGCTATGCCATCAAGGGCGTGGAGTTTACATACCTGAATGTAGCAGACATCAGCACCTTCACCGAAAGCGCCGATGGCGTCAATACCACCGTTGTCCTATACGGCTTCGACAAAACCGCTGCTGCCGATCTGCTGGCAGCAATCGGCCTGGGCGGCGGCGCAAACCGGTACACTGCCGCTGACACCAGCGATAAGCTCTCCGCAGACAAATATTACTACACCAGCGATGTGCTGATCAAGGCACTGGCGGACGCGCTGGATGCAAACTCCACCACTGTAAAGAACGCTCTGGAGGTTTATATTTCCGCAAACGGCGGCCAGAAAATGCCCCTGACTGACAGCATGGGCTACACCACTGTCTCCAATCTGCCCGTAGGTCTGTATCTGTTGGTAGAAACCAAGGTTCCCGAAATGGTCACCAGCACCGTAAACCCCTTCTTCGTATCTCTGCCCATGACCACTGTAGACGGCAACGACAACTCCGTATCCCACAACGGCGGCCAGGAATGGCTCTATGATGTAGTCGTTTACCCGAAGAATCTGACCGGTATCCCCTCTCTGGAGAAGACCGTCCGGGAAGCCAAGGCTGACACCGGCAAGAATAACGGTTCCAACGTCATCACCGATGGCTTCGCCCACACTGCTACCGGCTCCGCTGGCGATGTCATGGAGTACCAGTTTATCTCCACCCTGCCCACCATCACCTCTCAGGCTACCGCACTGACCACCTACAACTTCTACGATTCCATCTCCGAAGGTCTGAGCTACAACAAGGCCGCCGGTGTCCTAGTGGAGTTCTTCACTGACGATGGCTGCACAAACAAGGTCGCCTCTTGGGATGCAGGTTCCGGCAAGTTTTCTGTACGCTATTCCGATGATGACCGTCATATGACCGTGGATGTGACCTCTTCCGGTCTGGAAGAAATTAACGGCAGCTCCGCCAATGCCAACGGAACCCTGTACGCCGGTTACTCCAACTATACCGTGCGTGTGACCTACAGCGCGATCATCAACTCCGACGCAAGCTTTGTCTGCGGCGACAACGGCAATGACAACAAGGTAGTTCTGACCTGGAAGCGCAGCTCCGGCGACTACTACGATACCCTGGTCGATGACTGCCACGTTCATAGCTTCGGCATGGACCTGACCAAGGTTTTCTCTGACATGACCTCTGACGCAGCCGCCAATGAAAAGCTGTTCAAAGACGTCAAATTCAAGATTTATAACGAAACCGATGGCTACTGGCTGACCGCAACCCGGAACGACGCCGAGGGCATCTACTATGTCACCGGCCACGCCAAGGCAGAAACCGAGGCTACTACTTTCTACCCTGTTACCGCAAACGGCAAGCCCGGTAAGATCTTCATCCGGGGCATGGAGGATGACACATATGTCATCACCGAAACCGAAACCGCCAATGGCTACACCCTCCTCAAGGACAGCATCCGTGTGAGTATCCGGATTGAGAAAAACAAGAACACCCCCTGCGACATCTACGCTCAGGACGTCCTCGGCCTGCTCCAGAACGATCCCCGCTACGCTTACGGCTCCGCTGACACAGCCCTTGCCAATATTCCGCAGAAGCAGCTGGCGCATAACCTGCTGACCGCAACCGCGACCGTTGACAAGAACGACGTACCCATGAAGGAGGACAACGGCTCTGCCAATGCAGAGGTACCCCTGACCGTGGTCAATACCAAGGGCTTCGATCTTCCGCAGACCGGCGAAACCGGAAACTGGATGTACGGCGTCTTTGGCGTTGTCGCAATGGCAGTGGCTGCCGTTGCAATCTTTGTGATTCTCCGTAAAAAAGACGATAAAGCCGCCTGATAAATGATCAATGGGGGCGGAGGCATACCGCCTCCGCCCCCTGCCTTTGAAAAAATGACAATAAGGAGTGATTCAAGACGTGAACCGCAAAAAGAAAATCGCTGCCGGAATAGCTGTGGTATCGCTGCTCGCCGCATTTGGCCTGACGCTCTATCCCTTAATATCAAACTATTATGCCCAGCGTCACGCCTCTTCTGTCTATACGGATTACAAAGAATCCATCATAGAGCTGGACACGTCCATGATTGACACTGCAAAGTCTGAAGCTGCCGCGTATAATGCATCCCTGGTTCCGGGAACGATGAATGTGACCGCGTACTCAAGCGCCGCCCTCCAGGCAGCTTCCGAAAAATACGAGGATCTGCTGAATCTTTCCGGCAACGGACTGATGGGGTATCTGGATATCCCAAAGCTCGAGGCAGTCCTGCCGATCTACCATGGTACAGAAGACGCAACACTGGAAATTGGCGTCGGCCACCTGCTTGGAAGCTCTCTCCCGGTAGGCGGCGAAAGCACACACGCCGTCCTCTCCGGTCATAGCGGCATGGCCGGAAACAGAATGCTTTCCGATCTTCCGGAACTGAAAATCGGAGATGTTTTTTACCTTGAAGTCCTGGGCGAAACCCTGGCATATCAGGTGGATCAAATCAAGACGGTGCTGCCGTCCGACACAACCTATCTATCTGTCATTCCCGGGGAAGATCTCTGCACGCTGGTCACCTGCACCCCCTTTGGCATCAATACCCACCGGCTGCTTGTGCGAGGCTCCAGAATCCCTTACGTTGAGGAAGAGAAAGCAGCAGCTGAAGAACTGGGTTCCCAGAGAACCGGATCCTATTGGCTTTCGCAGTATATAAACGGAATTCTGATTGGATTGATTGCAGCTTGCGGACTGCTGGCTGCAATGGGAATATTCCTGCTTGTGAAAAAGCGGAACGGCAAGGGTAGAAAAAATGAACCATAAGAGAATTGCGCTTGTGCTGTGCAGCCTCCTGTTTTTGGCGGGACTGGCGAGTGCGACGTTTCCGGTCTGGCACGGTTACCTTTTGACACAGACCCTGAATGATGACATAGAGGCTTTCCTGGAAACAGTTCCCACCACTTCCGGGGAACCTTTGCAGGAAGCAGACGCGGATCCTCTTCGTTTGGCCGCCGAGGAATATAACCGCACCATCTACGCCGAAAAGCAGCAATCCTTCAACGGAAAAACGGCATATGAAACGCCCTGCTTTCAGCTTGCGGATTACGGCTATGACAGTGAAATTTTCGCTGTGATTCAAATTCCACAGCTGGATCTGGACATGCCCGTGTATCTTGGAGCCAGTCCGGAAAATCTTGCTCTGGGAGCCGCGCACCTGGGGCAGACAAGCCTTCCTATTGGCGGGGAATCCACCAACTGTGTCATTGCCGGACACAGAGGATGGCGTGGCGCTGCTTACTTCAAATTCATTCCCAGCCTGCGCCCGGGGGATGAAGTTCAAATTACCAACCTGTGGGAAACACTGCACTACCAGGTCATAGAGGTCAGGGATATCTATTCCAGCGATTCAGACGCCCTGCTTATCCGCCCGGGACAGGATCTGATAACCCTGATGACCTGCGACTATGGCACGGACGGCCTGAAACTTCGCTGCCTGGTCATCTGCGAACGGTCTGAAGGGTGAGCTTGAATATAGGACGGTGTTCGTAATGGCGAACAGCCCCTGATTATGTGTTTCTCCGGGTGTCCCTGGGGGTTCGATTCCTCCCCGTCCTGGATAATCCGGGAAGATCGCTGCAAGAGCCAGCTGGCAGGCAGTACGCTCTCATCTCCTGCAAAAAGGGTGTCATGCACCCTGTCTTTCCGGATCAGGCGCTGGCAGACCGCCCAAAGTCTGCCGTTTTCATACTTCAACAGCACAATTCCACCCTTGATAAATCTGCCAAGTTTGAGTACAATATTCCCGTGGAAAGGAGGGAACTCCGTATGTATGATACCGATTACGATCCCGAAACCGGAAAGCCTCTTGATAAAAGTTACCTTGAAGAAAACCTGCCTCCCTTTTTAACGGAATCTCTGGAGAACATGAAGGAAGCCTGGGTGAAGAAAGAGACCGGGCATTACCTGAACTGGGACTGTGATTACTGCGACTTGCAAAGCAGCATAAACATGGCCGAGGTTGAGAACCTGATTACGTCAGAACAGGCATGGTATTTGCGCGAAAAGTACCTGTACATGAGAAAGCCGGGGGATATTGATGATTGATTTTACTGGGCTGCCTGTGCGGAAAAAAACGTACTCCGGCGCAAACGGAAGCAAGATATCCGTTGTCTATCAGGGTGAACTTTATATGCTCAAATTTCCAGCACTGCCCACCAGGAACCCGGCCTTGAGCTACACCAACAGCTGTATATCCGAATACCTGGGCTGTAAGGTCTATGAAAGTGTGGGAATCCCGGTGCAGGAAGTCCTTCTGGGGGAATACCGCACGCCAAAAGGTTCCCTGAAGACTGTAGTCGCCTGTAAAGACTTCACGTCTCCCGGAATCGTGCTCCAGGACTTTGCGTCCATGAAAAACCAAATCGTTGATTCTGTCCGCAACGGTTACGGAACGGAACTGTCTGATATCCTTGACACCTTTGAGCAGCAGACATCCATGGACAGTGCCGTCCTGAAGGAGCGGTTTTGGGATATGTTCATAGTAGACGCTCTGATTGGTAACTGGGATCGGCATAACGGGAACTGGGGATTCCTGTATAACACGGAAACGGACGAGCTGACACTTGCGCCGGTTTTCGACTGCGGAAGCAGTTTGTTCCCACAGGCAGATGAAGCTTTAATGCGGGATATCCTGTCCAGCAAAAACGCCATGAATCAGCGGATTTTCAATCAACCGCTTTCTGCAATTACTCAAAATGGGAAAAAAATCAACTACTTTGATTTTATCTCTTCTCTGGACAATCCGGATTGCAATGCTGCCCTGAAACGGATTGCCCCTCGCCTTGATATGGAAAAGATCCGGCAGATCATTGATGAGACCCCAAATCTTTCTGATTTGCAAAGGCAATTTTTTACGACCATGCTGACCATGCGGAAAGAGCGGATTCTGGATTTCTCCCTTGAGAGGCTTTACAATTTTGAGCGCTGCATGGAAGCTTATACCTCCCAAGAACGCACTTCCCATGAAGAACGAGAACGTTGATACCCAGCCCGTGGTTTTCCCCCACGGGCTTTTTCATATCTACAGCACGAATGCCCAACTTCGTCTCAAATTGAGACGAAGTTAGATCCATGCGGGGGGCTGGCGAAGTAACAGCAACTTCTGTTCAAATTGAACAGAAGTTAAATCTTGTCCGTTGCCGCTGCGCTTCGTGCAGCCCGGACAGCATTATCAGCAATCCGCAGGGTTCCGAACAGAACCCTGCTTTTTGCATACAGTCAGAAAAAAGGAGGAATTTCCATGTTAAATCACTGCACGTTCTTTGGCCGCCTTACCGCAGATCCTGAGATCCGTCAGGCAGGCGAAAACTCTGTCGTTGGGAAATTTACCATTGCCGTTGAACGGGATATTCCCGGGAAGGATGGTGAACGCGGGGTGGATTTTATCCATTGCGTCGCCTGGAACCAACTGGCACGGTTTTTGAGCGGCTACTTCCAGAAAGGATCCGCTATTCTGGTCTGTGGGCGGCTGCAAATGTCCCGGTGGAAGGACGAAAATGGCAGTCCCCACGAAAGAGCTGAAATTTCCGCCGACACGCTCTATTTTGGAGAAAGCAGTGCCTCGAAGAAAGCCCGGGAAAATCAAAGAGAAGATAACGCCCTTCCTTTTGACGCCCATCCGGTGGATTAAACAATATGACAGCTATCAGATCACCCCCCATACTGTAAGGCTCCCGATTACCGGGAGCTTTTTCATTTTCAGGAGATAGTTATATGAAAAAATTACATTACACCCAGGAGCAGCACGACGCGGCCATGCGGAATAATCACGCTCTTGATTACGCGCTTTCTCGCGGATATCAGCTTGTCCGGAACGGCCAAAGCTACCGGATGCAGGAGCATGACAGCATGGTCTTTACCCAGGATGGCCGGTGGTACTGGAATAGCCGCAGTCTCTCGGGCAGAGCAGTTGAATTCATTGCTCATTACGAGCTGGGCGGTTCCTCCCCGGATAATCTGGTTCAGGCGATTCTTATTCTGGCCGGAGCAGATACATCCTGCGGTCAAACCTGCTGCAAGCCCAGGGCGGAATCTTTTGCCGAAAGCACGTCCGCGCCACCCACAAATAGAGCCTCGTTCCACCTGCCGCAGCGAGCCTCGGATAGCCGCCGCCTCATTGCGTATCTCTGCCAGACACGGGGAATCAGCCTTCAGATCGTACAGACGATGCTTAGCCAGAAGGTACTCTATGAATCTGTCAGAAAGACCCCCAATGGATATTTGGCACACAACGCCTGCTTCGTTTCCTACGGCCTGGATAACCGCCCATGCAGCGCTTTCCTGCGTGGCCTGAGCAGCAACGGCAAGCCTTTCAAACAGGAGGCAGAGGGCGGAGACAAACGCTGGGGCTGGAAACTGCGGGGTACTGATGTTGATGAAGTGTGCGTATTTGAGGCTTGCATTGACGCTGCATCTTATGCCACGCTGCTGCTTATGCAAGGACAAAATCCCCTGGCTGGCCGGGATTATCTGGCATTGGGCGGATTGGGCATGACGCCGCTATCCAACTATCTCCTGCGCCACCCGCAGATCAAACGTGTAAAACTCATGCTTGACAACGATTCTGCCGGACAGGAAGCCGCAGCACGCTTCCAGGCAGCGCTTGAAAAATATACGGTAGAAACCGTAATTCCGGAGTTCGGCAAGGATTGGAATGATACCTTGCTTCAATATAGATTACATCCACATAATCACTAGGAGGAAACAAAATGAATTATTATCTTACCGTACTCTCTACCACCATCAACACCAACCTGGATCTCGATAGCCTTTTCGGCGGTATTGTTGATATCATCATCAAGATCGCCATGTACGTCGGCATTGCCCTGGCTGTCGGCGGCGTCTTCTCTCTGGTGCTGGCCTACAAGGACGAAAATGCTGAAGGTCAGTCCAGAGCCGTCCGCATTATCGTCGTCGGCGGTGCGCTCATCGGCCTGCGTGTCCTGCTCCAGACCGCTGGACTCATCAACTGATATCCCCGGTGGGGACACGGGTACACCGTGTCCCCACACCGCGTGAATGGAGGAATCTATGAAAGATATACTGGAAAGTATGTTAAATCAGATTTGCGGCGCAAATCTGTTCTCGAGCATATACGAAACACTCTCCGTCAACCTTTTCTCTTCCGGCGGTGCTTTTGGCACTGCCTATAACGTTGTCCATGCCATATACAATACCATCATGAGCATTGGCGTCATGCTGCTGTTTGTTTACTTCATTGTAGCTCTGGTCGATAAGCTATCCAGCGATACCTTTACGTGGGAAACACTCTGGCGGCAATTCGCCCTGCTTCTGGCGGCCAAGTACATCATGGAAAATGGCTTTCAGCTCCTGGAGATAATATTTAATATCGGTATGGCGACTGCTGCCCGGGTAAGCGCTCTGGGAGATCCTTCCGTATCGGAAACAGCAGTTGACGCCGCTGCAATCATTGACAAGTTTACCGGCTCATTTACAGGGTTCTTCGCTATCATCGGCGAACTCATTATGATGCTGTATCTGCTGATTCCCTGGCTACTCTCCTGGATCATGGGTCTGTGCGTGTCCATCATCTGCTATTCCCGGGTGATCGAGATTTACGTCCGGGCAACATTTGCTCCTATTGCTTTGAGTGATTTTTTTCACTCCGGCCTCCACGGATCCGGTTGGCGATACCTCAAGAGTTTTTTGGCCGTGGCCTTGCAAGGGGCGCTGATCCTGGTGATCGGCATGATCTATTCTGCACTCTTCAAGGGGCTTATCCTGGATCAGACGGATAACCTGCTGCTTTTCCTGGGCAAATATATCATCATATATGCGTCCGCCGTCATGCTGATGTTCAAGTCCCTGCCTCTGTCCAAGGAACTGGTGGGCGTCAGCTAGGGAGACAGAAAATGAGTAAACCGTTCAGTCGCAAGGAGTTTCGACGGCGATATACCGCGTTGTCTATTGGCTCCTATCTGCTGATTCTCTTCTGCTTTGCACATATCGGCTACGTGCTTACATCCCAGCCCGGTACTCCAATCAGCCCTGATACGATTCAGGCCGTGCTGAATCACATGGTATACCGCCCGTTGCAGCTGTGGCCAAACCAGAGTGTCTACCTCATTTACGGTGCAATCGTCGGCCTGTTTGCCCCGCTTACAATCTCTTCATCCTATGCCCGAAAAAAGGATCTCCGTCAGGGCGTGGAAAGCGGATCTGCCAAATGGAACGAAGACCTGAAGGGCTTTTGCAAAGCCTACACAACCATGACAGCCCTGCCGCAGCCAAAGAAAGACGGATTCTTTTACAGGAACCTTGTGTACCCCATATCCACAATTCCCGCTTTTCTCCGCCGCAAGCCGATTCTGGGAGCCGCTGCCGATAATATGATTATGGCAGACGGGATCTATCTGTCCATGAACGGTCGCAAGACGGGGAGGAACAGCAATGTGGTGTGTATCGGCGGTGCCGGTACGGGCAAAAGCTACAGTCTCATTAAACCCAATATCCTGCAAGCCAACTGTTCCATGGTCATTACGGATCCCTCTGGGGAGCTGCTGGAATCCATGGGGACGTTTCTGCAAGAGCAGGGGTACGAAATAAAGATCTTTAATCTGGTCGATAAGGAGCATTCCGACTGCTACAACCCATTCCGGTATCTGCGGAAGCAGGAGGATGTGCTGACGATGGTGAATACGCTGATAAAGAACACAACCCCTGCCGGTAGCCGCCCCAGTGACCCATTCTGGGAAAAGGCGGAAACCTCCATTGTGGCCGCCTGCTGCTTATTCTGCGTGGAAACGCTGACCCCCGAAAACCAGAATTTTGGTACAGTCATGAAACTGCTCCAAAAGGCAGCCGCGCCTGATAATAAACCCTCCGAATTGGACATTGCCTTTGCAAAGCTTCAGGCGCGGAACCCGGATAGCCTTGCCGTAAAAACCTATGCAGTCTATAAATCCGCCGGTGGAGGCAAGACAGCCCAGTCCATTATCATTTCCGCCCAGAGCCGACTTCAGCACTTCAACCTTCCGGCCATCCAGGCACTCACCAATACCGATACGCTGAATCTGGGATCCATTGGAGATCAGAAAACGGCTCTTTTCTGCGTTACGCCTACAGCAGATACAACCTTCAACTTTCTGGTCGCTATGATGTACGATCAGCTGTTCAGCCTGCTGTATTACCACGCAGAAACAGAATGCCCCGGGAAACGGCTGCCCTGCCCTGTGCGCTTCCTCCTGGACGAGTTCGCAAACATCGGCACGATTCCGGATTTTTGCCAGCGGCTTGCCACCATGCGAAAGTATGAGATATCATGTACCATCGTCCTGCAAGCTCTCAGCCAGATCAAAGCACTGTACAAAGATGACTGGGAAGTCCTTATGGCGAACTGTGACAGCACCATCTTCCTGGGCGGCTCCGATAACACCACTCTGGAATATATCTCCAAGGCGTTAGGAAAAGAAACGATCCGCAGCGTCAATTCCAGCCGCAGCTATGGAAAAAGCTCCGGGAACAGTATGTCCTATAACAAGCTGGGACGTGACCTGATGACGCCGACAGAGCTTCGCACAATGAACAACCGAAACTGCATTTATCTACTCCGTGGCTTGGATCCGTTTTATGCCAGGAAGTACAACATCAAGAATCACCCCAATTACGGCAAGTGCAGCCACGGCTCCGACGATAAGCGCTATGACGTTCGCACAAAGAAATTTACGCAGAAATAGGAGGTATGAATATGTCCATTGAAATCAAGATCAACAAGGATGTGGGCAGCTATGAGGCCAAATTTATCGGGCCGTTTACAAAGCGTCAGGATATCTGCATTGCCCTGGCCGCGCCGGTCTGCTGGTGGATCTACTTTGACCTTGCTCCCATTATTTCCAAGGATATCGCCGGTTTCCTTGTTTTTATCCCTGCTGTCCTGGCTGCTCTATTTGGATGGGTAAAGCCGTATGGAATGCCGATGGAGCGCTTTCTGCGCTCCGTTTTCATCTCCATGTTTTTAGCACCGGCGCACCGAAAATACAAAACTTCCCTTCGGCTCCCCACGGTCAGGACTGAGAGGAAGAAAAAATACAAATTCTCGAAGGAAGCCATTCGATAAAGGAGGCCTGAGTTATGCCCAAGAAATCCAACGATTACGCTACGCTGCCGGATTATCAGCGTATGAGCGATACGGTCGATTCCCTGTCTGCGCAAAAGAGTATGGATAAACCGGCTGCCAAGACCCGGCAGGAAAAGAAAGCGGAACGGAGGGAAGCGGCAGAGCGCCGGAAGTCCGAGAAGCAGCTGAAGAAAAAGGCCAGAAAGCTGGTCATTCCGAAAACCGCTCAAGAAACAATTCCCTATGTCCGCGTATATCCCACCTCCGGCGTCATTGAAACCAGCCCCGGCGTGTTCTCCCGGGGGTATCTCTTGCAGGATATCAATTACACCTCTGCCAAGGACGACGAACAAACGGATATGTTCTTGAAATTTGCGGAATTCCTGAACACATTTGACCCCTCCACCAAATTCCAGATCATGATAAGCCAGCAGAATCTGAATCTGTCCCAGTTTGAAAATGAAACGATGATGACTATGGCTGACGATGGCCATAATGACCTGCGAATTGAATCCAACGAGGAAATCCGCACCAAGATCCGTGAGGGCAGAAATAACCTTATCAAGAATAAGTACCTGTTCATTTCCCGTACCGAGGAAAGCTATGACGCCGCCCTGACTTCTTTCTCCCGGCTGGACGGTGAGATCGTCCGGAATTTCCAGAAGATCGGCGGCGCTGTGGCTCAGCCCATGACCTCCGCCAAACGCCTGGAGCTGCTGCATGATATCTATAATCCGGATTCTGTCGGCCTGTTCGGAAACAATATGCGCTATGACGCCAACGGCAGACTTGTCTTCGGTACCGAAAACTTCAGCTTTGATATCCTCCGCCGCATGGGTCTGACGACCAAGGATATGATCGCGCCCAGCTCTTTTTCCTTCCGCTCTGATTATGGTATGGTTGGCAGCCAGTGTTTCCGTGCGCTTTTCATGCGTACATATCCGCAGAGCCTCCGGGATTCCATTCTGACATCTTTGTCTGATGTGGATTGTAAGTTGGTGCTTAGCATGATTTACGATCCTATCAACCCGGAAGACGCCCTGCGTATGGCCAAATCCGATATCATCAATGTCAATGCCAACCTGATTGAAAAGCAGAAATCTGCCAGCAAGTCCGGTTACAGCGTAGATCTTATCAATCCAGAACTAAAATCCGCTGCTGAAGAGGCCAACAACCTGCGCAGTGACCTGACAGAGAAAAGCCAGAAGCTGTTCTACCAGACCTTTGTCATTGTCCATTTTGCGGATTCCAAGGAGAAGCTGGATTCCGATACCAAGACCATTCAGGGCATTGGCCGTGGGTATCTGGTGGATATTAAGCCTCTGAGTTATCAACAGGAAAATGGCCTGAACACCTGCCTCCCGCTGTGCGCAAATAAGCTGGAAATCCGACGCTCTCTCATCACGGAATCCGCCGCCGTGTTTATGCCCCTGGACAATCAGGAGCTGTACGATCCGGACGGCGGCATTTTCTACGGAATGAACGCCGGATCCAAAAATATCGTCATGGCTAACCGTACCCACCTGAAGAACGGAAACGGTATTATCATTGGTGCTCCCGGCTCCGGTAAGAGTATGGCTGCAAAAAACGAGATGATCCAGGTCAATCTCCGGCACCCCAATGATGTGGTGATCGTTGTAGATCCCGAGGGAGAGTACCGTCCCCTGGCTGATATTCTGGATGGCGAGGTCATCCGTATTGCCCCCGGCTCCGGCGTCCACCTGAATCCCTTTGATATTGAGCTGGACACAGAGGAAGATAACCCCATTGCTCAGAAGTCGGACTTCATCAAAGCGTTAATGCAGACCATTATCGGCGGTGACGATGACCGGGCAGGATTGACAGCGGCAGCGGCGTCCATCATTGACCGGTGCGTCCAGCTGGTCTACGAACCGTATTTGCAGTCCTACGATCCGGAAACCAAGTCTTACAATCCCAATGCACTGCCCACACTGATGGATTTTTACCACACGCTGCGGGATCAGGATGGGTATGACGCTATGCAGCTGGCGGACAGTCTGGAAATGTACACCACCGGCACGCTCAATTATTTTGCCTACCCGACAAATGTTGAATATCATAAACGGTTCGTTGTGTACGACATTATGGAAATCGGCAGCTCCATGAAGAACATCGGAATGCAAATCGTCCTGAACAATGTTTGGAATCGGATCATTGCAGGCCGCCGCAGCGGCAACAATGTGTGGTTTTACGTAGATGAGTTCCACGTCATGCTCAGCAATAACCGCAGCGCGGACTTTCTCAGTACCATGTTTAAGCGGGCGAGAAAATACGGCGGCATTCCTACCGGAATCACGCAGAATATCGTTGATATTGTAGAAAATCCCATTGCCAAAACGATTTTCAGCAACTCGGAATTTATGGAAATCTACTCACAAAAGGCTGCTGATTGCGCACTGCTGAATAGCCTGCTGAATATCTCCCAGTCCGATATTGACAAGGTAAAAGACGCGCTGCCCGGTCATGGCATTATGATCTATGGAGGCCGCGTCATTGCCTTTAACATGGAAATTGCCAAGGACAGTATGCGTTACAAGGCAATGACTACAAAACTGGATGAAACGAAAGCGCGGGAGGACGAGCGCAAGAGGACTGTCCGACCTCCGGTTATCGCTCCCCCGGCACCGGCTGAACAGGAGGAACGGAGGGGATAACCTTGACAAGCAATGACGAGAAGTCCGTTTTGGACTGTGCAGCGCAAATCCAGCTCTTGTATGATCGTCTGGAATCATCATTCCTCCCTTCGGATGACACGGATCCCGCCAGCTCCGGGAACCGGTATCTTCGGATCGTCGGAGAAATCAATGCGCTTCAGAGCTGCTTTGATGCCTTCGCGCGTCTCGTGAAGCAGCTCCCGGAATGCTCCGATAATGTGCAGCGGTGCAAGGCTCAGGTATCTGTTCTCTACGGAAGATTCTGTTCCCTTCAGTACGAATTTTCAAAGACCGTGGATACGGGAATTTCCGAACCGGGTGATCTTACTTCTGAGGAAAAAGAAGATTCACCTGAAGAACCTGATGCTCCGGAAGATGTGGATCCTGACGCGGAGGAAGCCGCTCCCGAGGAAGAAGACGAAGGCTCTGATGATGCTGAGGGCGAAAAGGAGAAAAAACGCAAAAAGAAAAAGGAAGCCCAGAAACAGGAACGGCGTCTTCAGGAGGCGCAGCACGCGGCCTATCTCGAACATATCCGGCAGCAGGAAGCGGCAGAACGTCAGCGGCAGGAAGCCCGACGCGCTGCCGCTTCTGCCATTTCCGGGCAATCCAATCCGGACAGACCCTGGTCTGAAGCGGATATCCGCATGGAGGAAGCCCGCCGTGCGGATGAGCAGCGCCAGAAGGAGCGGCGGGAAGCGGAGAACCGGCGCATGGAACAGGACAGCCGGGATGCCTATCAGCAGCGCCAGGAGCAGGCTAAGCACTTTGAGCAGCCTACCGCGCATATTGATATGTCGTTTGGCTCCAAGCGGGCAGGCAGGGAACCGGAAAGCCCCGCACACCAACCCGAGACTCCGGAAGCCAGCAGCCAACCTCGTCCCGAACAAAAAAGCTCCCGCAAGGAAAATATCTCCCCGGATCTTGCACAGAAAATAGCCGCTGCTATGGGTGTCCCCGTTGAAACCCTGCATCGTATGTCATCTTCAGAACTGCGGTTTTGGCAGAACCGCTTCCGGTATGCCAGTCAACCTGGCCATGCCCCCGAAAATGACAATCAGCCGCCTGATTCCGCCAGAACGCAGCGGAGGGAACAGCATACCCACGGTTCCGCTTCTGCTTCCGCACAGCACACGGCACGGCCAGAAAAAACACAGGGAAGGGAAGCGCCACGCAGCGGAACCCGGCGGTATCAGCTGAAGCGGATTGCTGACACCATTGCCATCGATGGCGTCAAGGTCGGGCAGGTCGCGTTCAATTTCGGAAAAAGCGCCGCACGTTCCGCTATCATAAATGCCAGCCATAAGATTATGTCGGCAGACGATTCCCTCGCCGGAATCTCCATGAGCGCTCACTACATAGGCACTGCTGCTTTTGCCGCCCGGGCAGTGATTCAGCATAACCCGGCCGCTCCGCTGCAACACGCGGCTGGCCGGACGGTTGGTCAAACCTATAAAGCATCCCTGGACAGCAAATTTGCCCGACAGCGCTTCAACACGTTTTCCCATGAGAAAAAGCTGGATATGGAAATGGTCTCCATGCTCCGGAATGAAAAAGGGAAAATGCCGACCGGCAGTAAGGAGCTGCAACTGAAATCTCAGCAGATCCAGAGGGATTATCAGGCTCGCCTGACGAAAAAGGTTGGCAGCAGCCGTATGCAGCGCGGCTATAAATCCCTGAACGATGAAGTGACTGCCCTCAAAAAGCAAGGTGCCGCTGTAAAGGCTGCGGTCAAGCAGCTGAAGGCAAAAGGGATCCTCTCCGCTGCGGATCAGCAGGAGCTTGTAAAACTGCAAGCGGAACTGAAGCGCATTGGCAAAGATGTAGCGGGGCTTACCAACACCCTTCGTGCCAAGCAGGATCTGACCTATGTTTCCCGCCGCATGCAGACTGTGACGCGGAATGCTGTGCGGAACAGACAGGCACTCCATTCCGGCGCAATGCTTGTCAGAGGCTTTCTTCTGCGTCCGCTGGCAGCCGGTTCTGAATCCAACACGGAAGGCCTATACTACGCCAATCGGATTCTGTCGGATCCTTTGACCCATACTGCTTATCATACAGCTCGCGGCGCTACCCGCTGGACGCTGCGGCAGCCTCTGAAGCTTGCCCACCGGATCGCGCCGAAAGCCTATGAGGCCGCAGCTGAGAAGGTGACCGGCGCGGCTCACGCCGTAGCCGCTGCCCCTAAGAACCTGGCGAACCGGGCTGTCCAGGGCATGGCACAGGGTATATCCAATCGTATGCCCAAGGGTTTGAAAACCGGCTTACGGCGGGTGCGCTCCACCTACGCAACCGCGAAAACCGGCATTCAGAATGCGGTATTCCGGGCGACCAGCTGGCTGGCAGACACACGGCTTGGTCACGCGGCTACCACACTGCAATCCTTTGGCCGCTGGGCGTCGTCTTCTCTGCGTGCCATTGGAACAGCTGTAAAGGGCGCTGCTTCGAAAGCGCTGCTTGTGGCGCTGGCCGCTTTGCTGATTTTGGGTGCCGTGTCATCCTTCTTGCCCAGTATTGCGGCTTCCGGGGCAAGCAGCGTGATCATGTCGCCCGAGGCGTCCACCTCCGGAAAGATCAACATCGGCCCGTACTGTCAGATTTACAGCAGCGAGGCCAGACGGTTCGACCAGCAGGTGGTTGGTCTGCTGAAAAAATACAGTGATAAAGAGACTTACGATGACGTGCAGATAAATTATTCCGGTGTGTCTTCCAATGCCCGGGAGATCCTGTCCATGATGGCCGTCCATCTTCAACAGTCCCTGGATATTACGAACAATCCGGACGTCAAGTCCTACATCAGCTATATGTTCCGGCAGAGCCATTCCTACAGTGTGTACGAAAGTAAGTATTATTGCGAGGGATGCAAAGAGCGCCCCACAGGTAATACAAGTCCCGCTCCCGGTGTGATTGTCAGTCCTGGCGGCTCGACGGAGAAAGAGAAGTACTGCCCCGGCCATATTGATGTTCAGATCAACGTGACAGTCACTGCCTTTGATGGGATATTTGACCAGGATCATTACCCTACGGCCACCGCCTGGGATGGCTGGACAGAGGCCAACCGTGACTGGTGCAAGATGATCTACAACATGGATTGGCTGGAACTCTACGAGGGACTGGAGTACCTTTCAGCTGGTGGTATCACCGGCGTGTCCGCCTCCAAGTACGAGCAGAAAATATGGGACTACCTGATGGGTCTGATCGGCAATGAATACGGCGCTGCGGGTGCTATGGGCAACCTGTATTGCGAATCCGGCCTGGATCCTACGAACCTTCAGGACACATATGAGCCGATTCTGGGCTTCAATAATGACAGCTATACCACAGCCGTGGATTCCGGAACTTACAGTGTCGCTGATTTTGTAAACGATTCCGCTGGCTATGGTCTGGCGCAATGGACGTGGCACACCCGCAAGCAGGCGCTGTACAACTACTGTAAGTCCAGGGGATTATCCATCGGTGATATCGACGGCCAGCTGGACTATTTTGGAACAGAACTGCGTGGCAGTTTTTCCGGCTGCTTGTCCGCATTGCAAAATGCGTCCTCTGTAGAAGAGGCGTCCCGGATTTTCATGCTTCGCTTTGAGGCTCCCCTCGACCAGAGCGCCGCTGCCATAGCCGTCCGGCAGCAGTACGCAGAGTATTTTTACAATAAGTTCGTCTATGGAACTATGGCAGAGGGAAACCTGACCGAAAAACAGCGGGAAGTCATTCATATTGCCATGAACTCCGCTTCCTATGGCATTGCAGCCCGCCCGGGCTATTGTCAGGCATGGGCAGCCTACGTCTATGCCGCAGCCGGTCTTCCGATTGACGGCTCCGCGTCTGCCTATGATTCCGGTATGCGCTATGGCGTCAGCTCCGATTTCAGCGCCGTGCCTCCGGGAGCCGCCGTATACGGCTATTCCGGCTCCAAGTATGGCCACGTTGGTATCTATGTCGGCAACGGTCTTGTGTACCACAATGTTGGCGGCGTTGCCATTGATACCCTGTCCGACTGGATCACAAAATACCGGGGCTTTGCCTGGGGCTGGGAAGCCGGCTCTGACTTAACGACCTATGACTAGGAGGAAAAGAAATGCACTATTTTTCAGTATTCGTAAAACGGATCTTCTGTGCCGTCCTTCTTCTGGGGCTGCTGATTTCTGTCAGCTGCCCGGTACTTGCCGCTGAGGGTGATATCAAGATCGATGAAACCAAGTCGCTGTTGGAGGACAGCGACACCAGCGGAGAGGGATATCTTCGGGTAGAAGCCACCACGCCGGTGGGGTTTGAAGGAACCCTTTGCGTGGAGCTGCGGCGGGGCTTTTTCAAGAGTGTCACCATTCAGTTGTCCCCTTATGAGTATTACATTTCCGGACAGTACCTGGAGCCTGGTACATACACTGTGAAAAAAGCCTACGCACTGAACGACGCCTCAGCCATTGTGACGGCAGATTTGGATGAAGTGGTCATTGATACAGACGGCGACGTTCTGTTGCAGCTCACCGTGACCACGGATCCCAAGGAGGACGAGGAATGGCTTGCCATGATGGAGACCTACACCTATCCGGAACTGCCATCGGATCCCGTGACAGAGGCCACGGAACCGGCAGAGGAAAGCACTGACTGTGAGATCGTCACAGTCACTACCGGCGACGCCCAGGAAACGACTCCCGTTGAGATCGTTTCATCCGGCGGCACCACGGCGCTGGGACTGCTGAAATCCATGGTTGTCACTGCCATTCTGGGACTGCTTGTCTATCTTCTCGTAAAAAAGCTGAGAGAACTCCACTCGGATCAGTAAAGCCGTCATCCCCAGCGTTTTCGGCTAAATCCTTGATTTTTTAGGGGTCAGCGCATACAATACCAGTACGAGGATGGAAACTTGTTATTCTTGCACTGTCGGTTGGCCATAGAAAAGAGATTTACGAAAGCTGAATATCTCAATAAAAGCACGTACTCAATCATTTGATCAAAGCCTTTCCGGAAACGGAAGGGCTTTTTCTATACCTATTTTTGACCACAAATCACAAGGAGGAATCACTATGAACCCAGAAATGCAATCCATCATGGATCAGGTGGACGTTGACCTGAGTGGCTACGATCAGCCCGACGCCGAGGAAACCCGCTATTTTGCCCTGGACGGCACGGACATTACGGAGGAAGTAACCGATGGCAGCGACGAATAAAGTCCGGGAGGAACTTACCAAGCGCTTCCAGGAAGCCCTTTCCCAAGGGCAGCTTCCATGGCACTGCTGTTGGAGTCAGACCCGGCCTCAAAATGCCATTTCCGGTACACGCTACCATGGCGTAAATGCCCTGTGGCTGTCCTGGATCGCAAAGGCAAAGGGCTATGCGGATCCCCGATGGTGTACCTTCAAGCAGGCAGAAGGCAAAGGCTGGCACATCCGCAAAGGGGAAAAGGCTGCCCATGTAGAGTATTGGGCGTACTTTGACCGAGAAAAAAAGAAGCTGCTTTCCTGGAAGGACGCCAATGAAATTCTGCGCACGGATCCCCAGTATGCCGAAAAGAACCTGATTCTCAGCAGCAAGGTCTTTGCCGTCTTCAATGGGCAGCAGATGGACGGGATTCCACCGTATGAAAAGACCCGCCAGACCGACATCGGAGATATCCGGGCAAAGCGGGACATCCTGATTGCCAATATGGGGATATCCTACCGGGAGCAGGGGCAGCAGGCTTATTACAGCCCGCTGGAAGACCGCGTCACGCTGCCCCCTGAAGCAACCTTTGACAGCACCTACGGGTATATGGCCACATTCCTGCATGAGTGCGGCCACGCAACCGGCCATGCCAGCCGGATGAATCGCCCCATGGACGGCTATGGCAGCAATCCGGAAAGCTATGCCAAGGAGGAGCTGCGGGCGGAAATCGCCAGCGCCTTTACGGTGCAGGAGCTGGATCTGGCCTTGACCCCGGCTCAGGTGGAGCGTGAAACGGAGCAGCACATGGCCTATGTGCAGTCCTGGGCAGCTGCAATCGAGAAAGCTCCGGAAGCTCTGTTTCAGGCGATCCGTGACGCCGAAAAAATCAGCGATTACCTCATAGAAAAGGGCGAATTTGCGCCGCTGCTGGAAGTCCTGCCCGCTGAGGCTCCCGCTCTTGCGGCGGAAAATGCCGCCATGCCGGAGCAGCCCGCTTCTGAGCCTGTGCTGACCGACGCAGAGGCGGTTATGCTGGAGCATGAGGGGCAGGCGGCGCTTTTTGAAATGGGCGATGCCGTGCCTGATTCCGCTGACGTTCTTACCCACGCCGAGATGGAGGAGCCTGCAAGACAGAGTTTCGATGACATGTTCAATTCCATTCAGTCCGAACGGGAACAGATGCCCGCTGCTGCCCCGGTGCTTGCCCCCTCTATGGCGCTGGAACGATAAAAAGGAGTGTAAATTATGGCAGAACAACCTATTGGGCGTATTGAATACTTGAACCGTGACGGAACCGTTTCTTCCAGCTGGGAGTTCACAAAAGCAAAAGAGCTTGAGGCTGTGGCTTGGAGAAATTACGATTATGATATTTCTTCCCGGATCGTTGCCTACCGCAATCAGGAGGGAAAAACGATCCCGCTGGACTTCCTGAATGACATTGAGCCGCCCACACCCCTGTGCATCCTAGACTATGCCCAGTGGCAGAAGGATACCTACAAGCCGCCGCTGCTTCCGGAACCGGTTGGATGTATCGACTATTTGGGGATAGACGGGAAGTGCTACAACACAGTAACGTATATCGATCCCCAGCTGTTTGAAAAGGACATTCGAGAATGTGCCTGGTGTGGTACGCCTATATCTGTCCGTGCCCACCGAGATCAGGATTCCCACACCATCCCCCTGGGCTTCATCCAGTCGCTGGATCCGCCCGTCAGGGTGAAGATTGTGGACTATGCGCAATGGCACAAGGCCGTATCTCAGGAGCCAGTAGAGAAACATCAGAGCTTCGACGATATGTTCAAATCTATCCAGTTTGAACGGGAGAAGTTGCCCACCAGTGCCCCCGTTCTCAGCCCCTCTATGGAGTGGGAACGTTAATCTCATCCCTTCACACAGCCGCCTGCCCGAAAAACAGGCGGCTGATTCTTATCTTCAGGAGGCGATACAATGGCGTTATGGAAAAATGCCAAAAACACAACGCAGCCTCAGCCACCAGCTCCGGCTCCCGAACCACCGGCAGCGGATATGCCGGAAGCCACGTCCTTTGATGACCTTTTCAATGAGATCCATAACGAGATCCGCGAGGACTTGCAGCACCCCACGCCGCCCATGCCAAAGCCTGTGCCTGAACCTGAGCCAGTGATGCAACCCACGCAGCCCCTGGTTAAGCGTCCCAACCGCAGACGCCCCATCGACATTCATGTGAGGTTTTCTGATTCAGAGGCCATGACGTTGAAAAAGCGGGTTGCCCGTTCCGGGATGAATCTCAGTGAGTACATTCGTTTGGTTGCCCTTACAGGAGAACCACCCAGACGTATGCCCAGTGAAACAACAGCAGCCCTGCGGGAGTTCACCACCGCACTGGACGATCTGATAGCAGAGCTGGGGCGGCAGGGCGGACTTCTGAAGCTGAATATGACGTCAAACGCAGAACTACAGCAGCGGGATCCCACCGGGTGGGGCAACGTGGAGAAGCTCATTCGCTTCCTGGAGCGCTACGCCCGGATATTCCGGGAAAAGCTGGAGCTGACGCCCAAGGCAGTCCATAGTCCGCCAGAGCTTTACACGCTGCGTCAGACCATCGATGAGGCAATGATATCCATTCGCGCCCAGGGAATTGCCCTGCGGGATATTGTCCAGCCCGGTTTTGGGAAACGTGCATTTACACCCGATGAATGGAAAGCTCTTTCTGACGCGGCGCATAGGATACTTGAAAAATATCAAATCACAGTCACTGGCGTGTTGGAGAAAATCAATGGCTATTATCAAACACGAATCGAGTAAAAATGCCCGGTATACGGACGTCTTGGAGTATTACACCAAGAAGCATGTCAAGGACAAAACGACCGGCCTGTATGAGCCGGTGCTGGATGAATTGGGACATATGCAGGAGCGTGAAAACTATGCTGTAACCTACATAAACAGCCACGGCAATACCGAGGATCCCAATCATTGGGCGTCGGCCTGCATTCGCACGAATCTGGTGTTCCAGGAGAACCAGGAATACGATGACGTTAAGATCCACCAGTATATCATCTCCCATCCGGAAGCAGACCGGTCACAAATGACCATGGAGGATCTGATGACCGAAGGCAGGGCGTTTGCCGCTCAGTTTTTCCAGGGCTATGATGTGCTACTGGCCGTCCACCGGGACACGGACAATGACCATATCCATATCAGCGTTAATTCCGTCCGGGCGGAGAATTGCGAGGAACAGGACTGGATGAGGGTAGACGCGGACGGTGCGGTGCTCCCCGGCGCAACGAGAGCCGGGAACAAGCACCATGATGACGCACGCTTCATCCAACACTGTCAGGATTGGCTTCTGGATTATACCCGGAAACATAACCTGACCCTTGAGGATAATAACGCGAAAGCCGCCGAGCATAAAGCCAATCGCTTCGACGGGCGCTGCCGGGAATGGGCAGAGGTTATCCGCAGCGCAGCCCGGGACAGCCGGAACCTGGAGCAGCTGAGCGACAAGCTCCTGAAGGAGAATAATATCCGCCTTGTGCGCCGTGGACGGACAATCAGCATTATCCCGCCCGGCAGGAAAAAGCCCGTTCGGCTAGGAACCCTGGGCATGACCAACGAGGATCTGTACCGGCTCCTGGACAATGGAAGGTATACCGAAAGCGGGAATCTCCCGCCCGAACAGGAACAGGAAATGCACCAGGATGAAGAACGGAAATACATCCAGTGGCTCCGTCTGCGCCGGGAGAAAAATGCTCTGAAAACCGAAGACACCATTGCGATTTGTCAGGCGCTCATCCAGGACAAGCTCCATGCGGAAGGGCGGCTTTACACGGACGCCGACTTCCGGGAACTGGATTATCTGCTCAAAAAAGCGGCCTATGTAGAGCGGGATCTTCAGACGGAAGCGGACAAGCTGGACGCTCTGCTTGACCGCTGGCGGCAAGCTTCGGATCCGGATATTCCCCAGGCAGAACGCCGCCGTCACAGCAGCTATGTCCGCTGGTGCGGGTGTGACCCGGATTCTTCTGTAGAGCTTCAGGATCTGCGCAATGAGCGGGATATCATCCGGCTGGAAATGGAGCATATCAAATCCGTCCGGGAAGGTCTGGTTCAGGCCGCAGACAAATGGCATGACCGCAATGATATTTTGCTTCCGGAAAAGGAGCTGCAATGGACGATGTCACGGAAAGCTCAGCTCCAGGATCAGCTGATGAATTGCCGTGCCTCCCGGAAGAAGCTGGAGCAAATCGCCTACAACTGCCAGAGGGCAGCCATGAAGCGGATCAATAATTTCGAGCAGCTGGCCAAGGCCGACAAGTTCTACCGGCTCCGGGAAGAAAAGCTTCAGCGTGAAAAAGAGCTTGCGGCACAGCTGCGAGCCGTCCAAAAGCAGGAGCGTTCCGCCCGTCAGAACCTGCGGGATTCCTCCCGGAAATCCGCCGAAAATGCCCGTTGAAGCAGCTATCCTTTTTCCCCGAAAATGTTCGGGAAAAAGCTGGTCGGAGACCCGGGGGCTTGGGGGCTTTCGCCCTCAACAGGATGTCAGTGGCTACCCAGTGGGTAGCCACTGGCGGATCCTGTCCTCCCTCATGGTCATAATTTCGTAATATTTGAAAGCCAGTCTCAAAACGCGCTTTTTCCAAGCTTCAACTTTGAGAAAAAAGTACGATTTTCGCCCGTTTGTAGCCGCTCAGAAATTCCGGGACATACCAACGTTCATTTGGAAAATTTCTATCGGCTCCATTGCCTTAAAAAAGAATCGAAGGAGATCACTATGAAATACCTGCACCCCGTCGCTGCCGTTCCCAACGCCCTGATTGATGACACCAAGCTGCACTATACCACCAAGCGTGTCGCCCTGGCGCTGCTGCTGATGGCTGGCCGTAAACGTGTCACCGTCAGCGTGACCTTTGCCGAGCTGGCCAGATTTGCCCATTGCAGTCCGGCCACAGCCCAGCAGGCAGTGACGGAATTGATCTCCGCCGGTTACATGATGAAGACCCGCCGCTATCGCTATGGGAAGGATCAGAACCATTTGATCTATGACGCCAACGGCTATCAGTGGATCGCCCGGATCGGCGGCTACACCCTCGTTCGGCGGGAGCTGCTGGACTACGAGCTGACCCCGGCTGCGTTTGCGAATCTCCTTTATATCTACCGGTGCGCCGGTCGGCAGGGAAGAGCGTTTCCGTCCCTGCGGCGTATAGCCGGTCTGCTGGTCAACGCTGCCAAGACCGGTCTGGATATGGCCAAGTCTACGGTCTGCCTCGCCCTGAAGCTGCTGCGCCATCTTCAGGCGGTTGTGCGTCTGCGCTGCTGCAAGCTGGATGGCAGCTACTCCGCCAACAGCTATTACCTCACGGATATGGTCATTTCGGATGGCCGTCGTGCAACCGAAAGTACCCCCGAAGAAATTTCCCTGGTAGGGGGTAGTCCGATTTTTAGCAAGCCTAGTATTATTAACCAGATAACGGAGGATTTTACTTTGAGAGAAGAAAAATATGGTGTCGCGCAATTCGGCATTTTTGCCAATTTTTACGGTGACCCAGAGCCGGAAGTACGTTTTGACGGAACGGGATGGATCGTGCTGGTGTCCGCGGATGATGAACAGGAGCTGACAGCATAGCAGGGATCCTCTGCCCATTTTCCCCTTCGAAAAAACAAAAAATTATTTCTGTCACGGATAGCAGGGTGCAGCACAAGGTCTCGACGCGGGATATCTTCCCCTGCGGGGCGCAGCCCTGCGGCCACCAGGTAAGGGTCATCCACATGGTTTTCCAAGGTTGTCCATAGACTTTTCCATACCCCTTGCGGGTGTGGGAAAGTCTGTGGTCAACCGGCAGGCGTCAGCCTGTGGGAAACCTTGTGGGTTACCCTGGAAACATTAGAACAAATCTCCCCGGCCAGCACCGGGCAAATAAAAAAGGAGAAAGCTATCATGAATGAAACAAACGAGAAAACACCGCTGACCCCGGAACAGGTCGCGGCAAAAAACAGGGAAGTTGCCATGTACTACAAGATTGTCTGTACGCTATCCCGAAATCTGCATTGCAGCCCGAACCGTGCCATGCAGCTGCTGGAGCTGCCCGGCTCCATCCGAAAGCAGATATCCGCCCGGATCGCCAATGAGACGAAAAAGAGCAGTTGATATTTTAGCATAATTATGATAAAATATTCCCGAGGTGATTCTATGAACACGATTCGTCCGGTTTCAGACCTGCGGAACAATTTTGCGGATATCTCCAGGACTGTCCATGAGACCGCACAGCCGGTGTTCCTTACCAGGAACGGCTATGGTGATATGGTCGTAATGAGCATGGAGGCATACGAAAACCTTCAATTTGAAAGTCAGGTGTATTTCAAGCTTCAGGAGGCCGAGCGGGAAGCTGAGCTTACAAATCAACGGTATTCTTCCAAGGATGTGCTGCGAGCTATGAAGGACGCTATCGGGGGCAGTCAGAGTGTATAAACTGGAATATCTGCCTGCTGCTCTTCGGGACATGGTTGAAATCGTCCGGTATGTGAACACCGTCCTGCAAAACCCGGCAGCTGCTTCCCGGTTGTCGGAAACGTTTATTCAAGCCGTGGAAAGCATACCGGCTTTCCCCTATGCGAACCCAGTCCATGTGCCTCTGCGGCCTCTGAAGCATGAATACCGGAAGCTTCTTGTCCACGGGAACTATCTCGTGTTTTACTGGATCGACGAGCCGCGCAAGACGGTCATAGTTGCCAGAGTTATCTACGCAAGAAGTGACTACCCCACACGGCTGGAATAACAGACCACTTTCCGGCAATTTGCCGGGAAGCTATGGAGGTATATAATGGAACGAGAATATGAACCGGCAGATTTTCCATATCCTTTGAACGAGGATATGGCAGCGGCCTATGCGGCCAAAGAAGCATACGATCTTAGTCCTTCCGATTCAAATAAGTATTGGAGCCTGAAGGAAGCCCTCTATCAAATCAGATTGACGTTGAAATCTCTCTCTATTACTGGCTATGTTACTCCGATGCTGTGCGATGAAATTGAAGACTATTTCTGGGGGTTTCTGCTATGATCGACTTTACCTCGTGCCAGGAGCTGCCCAGCAGCTACGGCGGATCCGAGAAAAAACGGAAGCTTGTATACAGCGGTGAGAATTACCTTGTGAAATTCCCGGATCCCGTCCGCGAACAGAAAAATCAGCTTTCCTATTGAACGATAACCTTTCACATCAGAGATGCTACCCCCCAGCTATAGGGCGGATGCTGCGGTAAGCCGCCAAATCATAACTTGCGGCCAGCTTGGCCACAAGCCCGTGGAATAACACATTCTATCACCATGAGATACAATTAGTACCTCCCCATTGGACTGAACCTATGCTAGGATAGAGGTAAAGGAAGTTTTTTCTCAGGAAGGAAGAGAGAACTATGCGTTTCTTTCAAGGTATCAAAAAGCTTCATCTTGGTTTATCCGCAGTATTGCTCATGATTGGTGCAGAGTTTATCAATGTCTGGCAGATGATACGAAACACATTGGCTTTTGCTCTGGATTTACCACTTGCTGCCTTTAAGGGAACCATGATCTTTTTGGAAAGTGCTTTTGTATTGGGCTGCTTTTCTCCCGGAAATCCTGGCATTGGTAATGTGATTGCGCTTATTTTAGGCACGGCCTTGGTATATAAGCTTGTTTGCTTCTTATATTCATTTGTTGAAGCAGCTCTTTTAATTGCACTGGACGCTTTGAGCTGTGAGAAAATCGTGGCTTCCATTCCTGTGAAAATTGAAAACGCAGTTCGCAAGTATCTGGGTACATTCGACTCTGACGCGCCGGAACAGGCAGGACACTGGATTTTTAAGCTTCCCCTTGTAATCCATCGTATAAACCAATTTGCCGGGAAAGTTTGTGATGTTCTGCAAATCTTAGTTTACCCGCTTTCTGCCGGGGCAGGAGTCTATGCGTTTCATCGTTTGTTTATTGATGAAAAAACTTTTTCTACTTTCAAAGCAATAGACTACGTCCTTTTCGGATTGATTTTTGCAGTTTTTATTGGCGTGTTTATTTGGCTTGGACATGAAGTGGTTCAGATACTCCGAAGATCCAGGTACTCCGTGGGATATCTGGACGAATTCTTCGCCGCATACGGTGAGGTATATGAAAAAACAAGGCGAAATACGGGTAGATACCATCGAAGCAGTCAAGATCGATTTGACGATGCCTCTTGTAAAAGCAAGAAAAACTCCGAGAATTGTCCTGAAGACAACACCCGGAGCGATAATCCATATATACATATTTTAGGCAAGGCAGCCTCAGAGCAGGAGCTTCAAAAGCTTTACCGCAACTATGCAAAGAGGCTGCACCCAGATGTGTGCAAAGAATACTCCGTTGAGGAAAGTACCCACCGCACGGTGCAGCTCAACGCGGCCTATGACTACTGGAAGAAGCAGTTAAGTAAATCCATGTGAATCAAAGTCTCCGTCCTTGCCAAAACTTTTATTTCTGATAAGCATGTTTCCTATTGACATTTTTATTGGTGTACGCTATAATGTACATATGAAAGGAAGTGAAGTTTATGACCAACACGAACATTACGAGTTTCCGTAAAAATATCTTTTCTATGCTTGAGCAGACAATCAAGTACAACGAACCGCTCAACATAAGCACGAAGGAAGGAAATGCAGTTGTCCTCAGCGAAGAAGACTATCGGGGCATTATGGAAACACTTGATTTGCTTTCTAATCCGGCCATGAAGAAAATCCTTACGGAAGGAAAAGAAGCCCCATTGTCGGAGTGCATTCCCGAAAATGAGGTTGAATGGTAAATGTATAAGATTTTCTACTCAAAAGTAGCGGCAAAGGATATTGCAAAGCTAAAAGCCGCACATTTAGACGTGCGTGCGAGAAGACTTATTGATTTAATCAAAGAAAACCCCTACCAGAATCCGCCGAGTTATGAAAGACTGGTCGGAGATCTTCAAGGGCTGTACTCTCGCCGGATCAATCACCAGCACCGCCTGGTTTACGAAGTACGAGAAGATCAGAAGAGCATTGTCATTGTCAGTTTGTGGACACACTACGAACGGTAGCAGCAAAGAGAAATCGGACGGATGTTACAGGTTTGAAACACCGGCTTTGCAAAAATACCTTGCCTTTTTCTTCCGTTTGTGATAGATTAGAACACGACGGTTGGATGACCGCCCCCCGCCCTGCGAACAGAGGACGGCTGAAGCCTTAATCCGATGCCGTTTCCGTATTTCACTTTTTTTGAGCGGAAACAGGGAAACTACAAGCTATAAAAAAGTTTCCCGCCGCCTGTGGCAACAGGCGGCGGGAAGATAAGCTTGCATCACAACGACCGTTCAAGTCTTGCACGGGCATTATAACACAAACAAGAGTTGTTTGTCAAATGCTTTTTTGCAGGTTCTGGACGATCTGCATAGCGCAGAGGGAACGCTTAGGTGTCAGATTGCCAGCTAACTTCGTGGTAAGGGCAATCCGGACAGCGTTGCGAAGATTCGTCTTGATACTGCCAGCAGGCAGCCATGGAGTGCATTGGAAAGACGAGGAGCATAGCACCAGCTTCCGAAAAAATGAAGCGCTCCGGGGCAGGCCAACCCTGCCAAACAGTTTGGAGATGTAAAGATAACCCAGCTGCGCGCTGTTCATCGTTACTTGGTCTTTCAAGCAAATTTTCTCAATTTGTTTGTAAATCGGGAATTTCCGGGTAATGCTGCCATTACCCGGAAAAACCTTCATGGCAGAGGATGAGGGATTCGAACCCCCGCAAACGGAGTCAGAGTCCGGTGTGCTACCGTTACACAAATCCTCTATATAATACCTGGTGGAGACAACAGGACTCGAACCTGTGACCTCATGCGTGTGAAGCATGCGCTCTAACCAGCTGAGCTATGCCTCCATACCGAAGCAGAGCTTATTATACCACGTTTTTCCGGAAAGTCAACCACTTTTTCCGGAATTTCCTTTTTTCTTTTTTGCGCCCCGCCCTGAAAAGGACGGGGCGCATGAGGCTTGTTTACCTGTATGGCTGCACGTATCGTTCATGGCTCAGACTTTGTGGTCGCGCGTGGGCACCGGAGACAAGTCCGAGCATGGCGTAGATCGTAACCACCGAAGAACCGCCGTAGCTGATCAACGGCAGGGTCAGGCCGATAACGGGCATGACGCCGATGCACATGCCGGTGTTGATCATCACCTGGAACATCAGCGCCGACGCGGCGCCGTAGCATACCAGCCGGCGCATATAATCCTGACAGTGCATGCCCACATAGATGCACCGGGCGATGATGGCCATTTCCATAATCATGATCGCAAGGCACCCCACGAAGCCCAGCTCCTCGCCCATGGACGAGAAAATATAGTCCGTGTGCTGGGCGAACAGGCTGCCGCTCTGGGTACGGTTGCCGTTGAACAGTCCCTGTCCCGTCAGGCCGCCGCCGGTGAGGGAGCGCAGGTTCATCATGGAGTGGTAGCGCTCGTTGATGCCCGTGGGGTCGATGGTGTCGTCAAACAGGATCAGGAACCGGTTCTGCTGGTACTCGCCGAGGAACTGCCACAGGATCGGGAACGCCGCCGCGATCAGACCGATGGCCAAAGCAAACCACCACAGGCTGACGCCGCCGCCGAAGGCCATACCGATGAAGATAAACACGAAGATCAGGGAAACGCCCGCGTCGCCGGACAGCACCATGTTCAGTCCCACCAGCAGTCCCAGATGAAGGCACATGTGCATAATAGATGGCAGGCTGGATATTCGGTTCTGGTGCGCCGACATGACCGAGGCCATAATAACGACATAGGTGATCTTGCAGACCTCGGCGGGCTGAACGCTGATAAAGCCCAGGTTGATCCAGCTTCGGTTACCGGAGCCGTGGTCGGTTCCCAGGGGGCTTATCAGCATGAGAAGCAGCGCACAGTTGAAAGCCACCATCACCATCCGGTGTTCCGAGAGAAAGTCCAGATCGATGGAGGACACCAGCGCGTACATCATGACGCCCAGACCAGTAGCCGCCAGCTGAATGATAATATATTTGAGATTGCCGCCAAACTTGTCGGCGGAAGTGGCGCTGGCAATAAAAACGCAGCCAAAACCGGACACGATCAGGCACAGGATCAGCAGAAATATGTCGCCTTTTTTCCAGAAGTCCTTTAATTCATCCAAAAACCGGCTCAAACAACCGCCTCCTTTCCGCTATGGTTTTTCATTATACCATTCTTCCGGGGAAAAGTAAATAGACGAAATGTGAACGTGCCTTTAACATTGCCGGGGGGGCGGGGTATAGGGGTCTTCCAAAACGGGCAGAATCCATAAAACCCGGCAAAAAAAATGTTATGCCTGATATTACATCCGGTTTTACTTGACAAAATGGGAAAATAGTATTATTCTAAATAGGAATCTGCAAGAATTGGAAACGTTTCAATTTTCCGAAACTGCCGTTTTTCCGCCGCCGCAGAGGTGCCTTCCCCCGGAGTTCCTCCGGAGTACCCACGCTCAGACGGATGTCGGCAAAAAGTTTCCTGTTTGCCGTTTTCGGGTCGGTTTCAACTGGACATGCTGATCGGAATATGATATACTATCAAGAGTTGGTCTGGACGAAACCGTATCACAAAGCCACAGCGGCGCACCCACTTTAAGAATGGAGAGCTAACATGAACAACAACTGTCTGAACATCCTGAAATGGACGGAGGCACAGCTCAAGTACACCTACGACGTTTCTTTGCAGGAGGCGACCCCTCAGGAGCTGCATGAAGCGCTGGGTCAGGCTGTTATGATGGCCATTTCCGACGATTGGAGCCATTCCAAGAAGACCCGTATGCCCAATCGCAAGGCGTATTACATCTCTGCCGAGTACCTGATCGGCCGTCTGGTGTATTCCAACCTGTTTAATCTGGGAATTCTGGACGAGATGAAGGAGCTGTTTGCCGAGCACGGGGTCGATCTGGCGGTTCTCGAGGACATCGAGGACGACGCTCTGGGCAACGGCGGTCTTGGCCGTCTGGCGGCCTGCTTCCTGGACAGCGCTGCTTCCACCGATATTCCCCTGTCCGGCTACGGCCTGCGCTACAAGTTCGGTCTGTTCAAGCAGAGTTTTGACGCCGACGGCAGCCAGGTGGAGAATGCCGACGACTGGACTAAGTTCGGCGACCCCTGGTCCTTCCGCCGCTATAACCACACCGTGAAGGTCAAGTTCCCCGACCATACCGTTCTGGCCGTTCCCTACGACGTTCCCGTCATCGGCTACGGCACCGAGAACGTGGGCACACTGCGCCTGTGGCAGTGCGAGGCCGAGGAGGAGCTGGACTTCAACGCCTTCAACAATCAGGACTATCTGCGGGCGCTGGACGCCAAGAACAAGGCCGAGGACATCACCCGCGTCCTGTACCCCAACGACTCCACATGGGAGGGCAAGCGCCTGCGCATCAAGCAGCAGTATGTGCTGTCGTCTGCGTCCCTGCAGGATATGCTGCGCACCTTCAAAATTGCCCACGGCGATGATCTGAGCCGCTTTGCCGAGTTCTACGCGGTGCAGCTCAACGACACCCATCCCGCCATGTCCATCCCCGAGCTGATCCGCCTGCTGATGCTGGAGGGCATGAGCTTTGACGACGCCTTCAATGTCGCTCAGAAGACCTTCTCCTACACCAACCACACCGTCATGGGCGAGGCACTGGAAAAGTGGCCGCTGGATCTGATGCGCAGCGTGGTTCCCGAGATCGTGGACATCATCTGCCGCATTGACCAGAAGCTCAAGTGGGAGCATCCGGGTCTGTTCATCGTGAAAGACAACACCGCCCACATGGCGAACCTGTCCATTTACGTCGGCTCCTATATCAACGGCGTGGCGGAGATCCACACCCAGATTCTGAAGGACGACTGCTTCAAGGACTGGTACTACGCCTTCCCCGAGCGGTTCCAGAATAAGACCAACGGCATCACCCCCCGCCGCTGGCTGGGTCTGTGCAACCCTGAGCTGACCGCCATGCTGCGGGAAAAGGTAGGCGGCGACTTCCTGAAGAACCTCGACCTCATCGGCGAGCTGAAAAACCAGATTTACGACGAGACCGTGGTGGAATTCAACGACATCAAGCGTCTGAAGAAAGAGCAGCTGTGCGCCGTCATCGCCAAACACGAGGGCGTGACGCTGAACCCCGACTTCATCTTCGACGTGCAGGTCAAGCGTCTGCACGAGTACAAGCGCCAGCTGATGAACATTCTGTCCATCGTGGACATCTACTTCCGGCTGAAGGAGGGCCGCCTGCCGGACTTCCATCCCACGGTTTACCTCTTCGGTGCCAAGTCCGCCCCCGGCTACGCCCGTGCCAAGGCCATCATCCGCTATATCAACCGGGTCGCGAAGATGATCAACAACGACCCCGCCGTGGCTGACAAGCTGAAAGTGGTATTCGTTCAGAACTACAACTGCTCCTACGCCGAGCATATCATCCCCGCCGCCGACATTTCCGAGCAGATCTCCCCTGCCGGTACGGAAGCCTCCGGCACCGGCAACATGAAGCTGATGCTCAACGGCGCCGTAACGCTGGGTACGCTGGACGGCGCCAATGTGGAGATCGCCCAGGAGGCCGGCCGGGAGAACGAATATATCTTCGGCCACACCGTGGATGAGATCAACGCCGCCAAGCCCACCTACCACGCCCGGAGCATTTACGACTCCAACGCCGACCTGCGCCGCGCCATCAACACCCTGGTGGACGGCACCGTCCCCACGGACGACGCCCAGAAGGAGCTGTTCCATTCTCTGCTGGACGGCCCCGACTGGCATCAGGCCGACCATTACTTCCTGCTGCTGGACTACGCTTCCTACTTCGACACCAAGCTCCAGGCCAACCGGGACTATGCCGACCGCATTGCCTTCGGCCGCAAGTGCCTGATGAACGTGGCCTCCGCCGCCAAGTTCTCCTCCGACCGCACCATCCGTCAGTACGCCGAGGAAATCTGGCACATCAAGCCCACCGAGTATTAAGATTGATTCAAAACACGCCCGATTCTGCAAAGAGTCGGGCGCGTTTTCGTATTCAAAAAAGTCAAAACCTTGCACTGCGCGGCGAATTGTGGTATAGTATGCTCAGACGTGAATCCTGGAGGTGCAGACATGAAAGTTCAATTCATCGGCGCGACCCATGAGGTCACTGGCAGCTGTACGCTGCTGGAAGTGAACGGCCGGTACTATCTGGTGGACTGCGGTATGGAGCAGGGGGAGGACATTTTCCAGAATGTCCCGCTGCCCGTTCCGGCGAATGCCATCGAAGCGGTGTTCCTGACCCACGCCCATATCGACCATTCCGGTATGCTCCCCAAGCTGTGCAAGGACGGGTTCCGGGGGCAGATCTACGCCACGGAGGCCACCTGCAATCTTTGCCGCATCATGCTGATGGACTCGGCGCACATTCAGGAATCGGAAGCCCAGTGGCGCACCCGCAAGGCCGAGCGCGCCGGGGAACGGGCCGTGGAGCCGGTATACGACACCAACGACGCGGCGGCGGCTCTCCGGCTGCTCCGCCCCTGCCAGTATAACGCCGCCGTTCAGGCCGCGGAGGGCATTATCATCCGCATGACGGACATCGGCCATCTGCTGGGTTCCGCCGCCATCGAAATGTGGCTGACGGAGGGGCAGCAGACCCGGAAGATCGTGTTCAGCGGCGACGTGGGCAACGTCAATCAGCCCCTGCTCCGCGACCCCCAGCCTGTTGCGGAGACGGAATATCTGGTCATCGAATCCACCTACGGCGACCGCCTGCACCCCAAGGAGCGGGGCGACGTGGTGGGCGAGCTGGCCGCCTGCATCCAGCGGGCGCTGGACCGGGGCGGCAATCTGGTCATCCCCGCCTTTGCCGTGGGGCGGACGCAGGAAATGCTCTACGCCATCCGGGAGATCAAGCAGCGGGGTCTGGTGACGGGACACGACCATTTCCCGGTGTACGTGGACTCCCCGCTGGCCGTGGAAGCGACGGGAATTTTCCTGCAATGTGACCCCACGGACTTTGACGACGAGACGCAGGCCATTCTGAAGCAGGGCGTCAACCCCATCTGGTTTGACGGATTGAAGCTGGCCGTTTCCTCCGACGAATCCAAGCTCATCAATACCGACCCCCAGCCCAAGGTCATTCTCTCCGCCAGCGGCATGTGCGAGGCGGGCAGAATCCGCCACCACCTGAAGCACAACCTCTGGCGCAAGGAAAACATCATCCTGTTCGTAGGCTATCAGGCGGAGGGCTCTCTCGGCTGGAAGCTGGAAAACGGGGCGAAATCCGTAAAGCTTTTCGGCGAGGATATTGCGGTGAACGCGGAGATCGCCATGCTCCACGGCACCTCCGGCCACGCGGACAAAGAGGGGCTGCTGAACTGGCTGGCAGGCTTCCGGGAAAAGCCCAAGATGGTGTTTGTGAACCACGGCGACGACAGCAGCTGCAAAGCCTTCTGCGCGACCCTGAAATCCATGGGCTACCATGCCGACGCCCCCTACAGCGGCACGGAATACGACCTGATCACCGGCAAGCTCACGACCTACACCGAGGGCGTGAAGATCGACCGGGCGGCCGTCTTCAAGGGCACCCAGCGGGCGAAGCAGATTTACGAGGACATGGTCGCGGCGGCGGAAGCGCTTCTTGCGCTGGTCAAGACCCGCCGCGGGAACACCAACAAAGACAACGCCAAGCTCACGGGACAGATTGTCAGCCTGATCGAAAAGTGGAAGAAATAAAACAGCAAAACGCCCGACAGGAATCCATTTCCCGCCGGGCGCTTTTCACACTTTTCTGCTTACTTTAGACTGTATTTCACCGCATATGCCTTGTATTCGTCGTCAAAATTCTCGTTTTCCATCCGGGCGGAGCGGATGGCCTCGTGGGTGTTCATGTTGTGGTGGTGCAGGTCGATGATGCACCCGGCGATGTTGGAGCAGTGGTCGCCCACCCGTTCCAGCGCGGTCAGCAGATCCGACCAGACGAACCCGGACTCAATGCTGCAGCTGCCCTGCTGCATCCGCAGAATGTGATGGATGCGCATTTTCTCCTTCAGATCGTCAATGACCTGTTCCAGCGGCTCCACCCGGTAGGCTTTTTCCAGATCGTCGTCCCGGAACGCCTGAAAGGTCATGTCCACGATTTCCTCCACAGCCCGCAGCAGAACGTTCAGCTCATGGCGGGCGGCGTCGGACAGCGCCAGATTCTTGCTTTTCAGTTCTTCGGCGGACTCTACCAGATTCAGGGTGTGGTCTCCGATGCGCTCAAAATCGCTGAGGGCTTTGAGCAGCATGGCGGCTTCGCTGCTGTCGTTTTCGCTGATCTTCAGGGCGCTGAGCTTGACAAGATAGGTGCCAAGGATATCCTCATAATGGTCGGTTTTGCTCTCCCCCTCCCGCACAGCCTGCGCAAGCTCCGGCGTGTAGTTCTGGAGGGCTGCGGCGGCATCCCGCAGGGTCACGGCAGCCACGTCCGCCATTTCATTGGTGACCACACGGCAGCGCTCCAAGGCGATGGAGGGGGTGGCCAGCAGACGCTCGTCCAGCTCGCAGACCGCTTCCGGCTGCTTCCCGTCGGGAACGATCCTGCACACCAGCTTTTCCAGCAGCCCGGCGGCGGGCAGCATCAGGGTGGTGCAGATGACGTTGAAGACCGTGTGGCAGATGGCGATGCCCAGATAAGAAGCGCTTTCTCCCAGAATGGCAGGGGAGAACAGGGCGTCCGCCAGCACAAAGAGGGTCAGGCACACAACGGTGCCGATGATGTTGAACATCAGATGCACCACCGCCGCCCGCCGGGCGTTTTTGGTGGTGCCCACGCTGGACAGCAGCGCGGTGACGCAGGTGCCGATGTTCTGACCCATGATAATGGGGATGGCGGCGGCGTAGGTCACAGAGCCGGTGGAGGACAGCGCCTGCAAAATGCCCACGGAGGCCGAGGAGGACTGGATGATTCCGGTGAGTACCGCGCCCACAAGAACGCCCAGAACAGGGTTCGTGAACATCAGGAACATCTGCCGGAATTCCGGCACATTTTTCAGGCTGCTGACCGCGCCGGACATGGTCTCCATGCCGAACATCAATGTGGCAAACCCCAGAAGGATCATGCCGGTGTCCTTCTTCTTGCCGTCCTTCATGAACATGTAGTACACAATGCCCACCAGCGCAAGAATGGGGGTAAAAGAGCTGGGCTTCAGTAGCCGGACGAAGACGTTCCCGCTTTCAATGCCGCTAAGGCTCAATATCCATGCGGTGACGGTGGTACCCACGTTCGCGCCCATAATGACGTTGATGGCCTGTCCCAGCGTCAGAAGCCCGGAGTTGACAAAGCCGACCACCATGACCGTGGTAGCAGAGGAGGACTGAATGACGCCCGTGACGGCCAGACCCGTCAGGAAGCCCAGCATCCGGTTGGTGGTGAGCTTCCCCAGAAGCCCCCGCAGGGAGGAACCCGCCCGCCGTTCCAGTGCGTCTCCCATCAGGTTCATGCCGAACAGAAACAGGCACAACCCACCGATCATGGTCAGAACGTTGAAAATATCCATGGATTTCGACCTCTCACATCTTAAATTATTTCATATTTCAATTTTATCAGCGCAAGGTCAAATCCATTATCAGAAAAATGTAAAATCTGCGTAAATCCGGCAGAAAATACGGGAGGGGCGCCGCCCCTCCCATTCATTCTACTTCTTCTCTATAGGAAACCGCACCGTGACAATCGTCCCCTTGCCGACGGTGCTGTCCAGCTCGATGGCCGCGCCCAGGATCAGCGCCGCGTGCTTGACGATGGACAGTCCCAGACCGGTGCCGCCGATCTCCTTGGAGTGGCTCTTGTCCACCCGATAAAACCGCTCGAACACCCGCTCCTGATGCTCCGGGCTGATGCCGATGCCGGTGTCTGTCACCGTCAGAACGGCCTGCCCCTTTTCTTCCCCAAGCCGCACGATGACCAGCCCGCCGTCTTTGTTGTACTTGACGGCGTTGTCCATGAGGTTGAACACAATCCCGGAAACCAGCTGAGGAATCCCCTGAATCACGGTTTTCGTCCCTTCCAGCCGGATGCTGACGTTTTTCAGCTCCGCCGGGGCGGTCAGCTCCTGCATGGCGGATTTCGCCGTTTCGTACAGGTCGATGGGCGCCCACTGCATATCCGCCGCACCCTCGTCCAGCCGGGACAGGCGCAGGGTATCCTCCACCAGATCGATCATGCGCTGGGCTTCGCTGTAGATTTTCTCCGCAAAGTGCCGGGTGTCCTCCGGAGGAACCAGCCCGTCCTTCATCAGCTCGGCGTAGCCGGAAATGGCATGGAGCGGGGTTTTCAGCTCATGGGAAACGTTGGCGGTGAATTCCCGGCGAAGGGCTTCCGCCTTCTGCTTCTGGGTCACGTCAAACAGCAGCAGCACCACGCCGAAAACCGCCCCGTCGGATCTGACCGGACTTGCGGCGGCGAGATATTCCCCGCCGGTCAGGGCGACATTTTCCTCCGCCTTTTCCCCGGTGAGGGCTTTCTCCACCAGCGCGGAAATGGCCGGGTTCCGGTTGGCGACGCCAAAATCCGCACCTAAGCAGTTGGGGGTGATCTCCAGCAGCCGCGTGGCGGCGGGGTTGATGCTCAGCACCGTGCCGCTGCTGTTCATCAGCACCAGTCCCTCGCTTAAGGAACGGGTGACGGTGTTGAATTCCTTCTGCTTCTGCCGCAGCTCCTGCGACTGCGCCCGAAGCTGAACCTGCTGGGAGTCCAGCCGCCGCAGAAGGGGCTGAATTTCGACGTACTCCCGGTTGGACATGGGGTCGTCCAGATTCAGCTCGTTCAGAGGCGCGACAATGTTTTTCGTCAGCTGCCCGGCAAGAAGCGCCGACAGGGCGACGGCAATACCGATGACCAGAATGATCGGCTTCACCACCCCCAACACCAGATGGGGCACCGTGTTCTGCGCCGCGGAAAGGCGAAGCACCGTGCCGTCGCTCAGGCGCTGCGCCGTGTAAATATACCGCTCCATCAGCGTGTCGGAATAGCGGAAGCTGGTGCCGGAACCGGTGGCCAGCGCGGCCTTTACCTCTTCCCGCTCCAGATGATTCTCCATCACGCCGGAATCGGAGCGGCTGTCATAAAGCACCGTGCCGTCTGCGGCGATCCAGGTGACCCGGCGGCCGGAGGTGTCAAAATTATCAAAATAAGCAAGCCCCTCATTTTCCAGCCCGTGGGAAATCAGCGCCGTTTGCAGCCGCAGCTGCTCCGCCTGAACGTCGGAAAAGTAGGTGTACAGCGCCCCCAGGATCAGCACCACCGCTGCCAGCAGTACCGCCAGCGACGCCAGAAAAATCGAGCGAAAAACCCGCTTCGTCATGGCCTACGCCTCCATCCGGTAGCCAACGCCACGGACGGTGCGGATGTATTCGCCGCACTGCCCCAGCTTCGTGCGCAGGGTGCCGATGTGTACGTCCACCGTCCGGGTCTCCCCCACGTAGTCCGTGCTCCAGATCCGCTCCAGCAGCTGATCCCGGGTAAAGACCCGGCCGGGATGCTCCAGAAAGAGCTTCAGTAACTCAAATTCCTTCAGCGTCAGCTCCACCCGGGTATCCCCGGCGTAGACTGTATGGGACGCGGAATCCATCCGCAGATTCCCCATTTGCAGCAGTCCGGGAGCAGCCGCAGGGGCAGCCCGGCGCAGAACCGCCCGGATGCGGGACACCATCTCCATCATGCCGAAGGGCTTGGCGAGGTAATCGTCAGCCCCCAGATCCAGCCCCACCACCTTGTCATACTCCGTCCCACGGGCGGAAGCAATGATGACCGGGATGCGGGCGGTGGCGGGATTGCCCCGGAGGGCTTTGAGAATTTCAATGCCGTCCATTCCGGGCAGCATGATATCCAGCATAATGAGCTGGGGCTGGGCGTGGCTCAGCGCGTCGAACAGTCCCACACTGTCCCAGAAGCCCTCCGCCTCGAAGCCGGACGCCCGCAGGGCATACAGCATCAGCTCCCGGATGCTGTCGTCATCCTCTACGCAGTAAATCACTCGGATTCCCCCAATACTTATTCTATCTCACTGTTGATGGTACGATAAAACCGTAAGAATTACAACAGGCACTTTGTAAAATCTATGTAAAGTGGCGAATTTTATCCCATAAAACAAAGGTTCCGGGGCGGAAATCCGCCCCGGAGTATCGTATCAGGCATTGAAAACATAGGTATCCAGCCGCCGGAAAGCCTCCTGCACCCGGCTCAGGGGCAGCGCGAGGTTCATGCGGATGTGGGTCTGACCGTGGAACGCCCGTCCGTCCTGCCAGATAACGCCCACGTCCCATCCGGCGGCAAGCAGCTCGTCCATGGTCTTGCCATGAGCCGTCAGCCATTCTCCGCAGTCAAGGAACAGCATGTACGTTCCCTGAGGGCGGCTGACATCCACGCCGTTAAAGTGCTTCGCGATATAATCGCAGGCAAAATCCACGTTGCCGGTGATGACCTGCCGCAGCTCCTCCACCCACTCGTAGCCCTCGGGCCTGTAAGCGCCCAGCAGGGCGTGCATACTCATGACGTTCATGGCGTTGTAGTGGCTGAGGGAGCCCTCTTTGTCACAGCGGTCGCGGAGCCAGCTGTTGTAGATGATATGGTAGCTGCCCACCAGTCCCGCCAGATTGAAGGTTTTGGAGGGAGCGTACAGCGCCACGGTGCGCATTTTCGCGTCCTCGCTGACGGACTGGGTGGGGATGTGGCAATATCCGGTCAGCAGAATGTCGCTCCAGATCTCGTCGGAAACCACCATGACGTCGTACTTTTTGTACAGCGCCATGGCCTGCTCGATCTCCCAACGCTCCCAGACCCGGCCGCAGGGGTTGTGGGGGGAGCAGAAAATGGCGGCGTGGATGTGATTTTCCACGATTTTCTTTTCCATGTCGGCAAAGTCCATCCGCCAGACACCCTGCTCGTCCTTTGTCAGCGGAGAGTGGACAATGTGATAGCCATTGTCCGTCAGGCAGTGGGTAAAGCCGATGTAGGTCGGGCTGTGGAGCAGCACGTTGTCCCCTTTGGAGCACAGAACGTTCAGCGCGGAGATCACGCCGCCCAGCACGCCGTTTTCGTAGCCGATGTGTTCCGGCTTCAGTCCGGTGACGCCGTTGTGGTCTTCCTGCCAGCGGATGATGGAATCGTAGTATTCCGCCGGGGGGTCAAAGTAGCCGAAGGCCGGATGCTCCGCCCGGGCGATCATGGCCTGCTGAACGGTGGGAACCACGGGGAAATTCATGTCCGCGACCCACATGGGAATCACGTCAAAGCCCTCCCGGGGGGCGGGATAGGAGGAACCGGGGGCGCCCACGGCGTCGACGGCGACGGCGTCCTTTCCCCGGCGATCCAGAATGGAAGTAAAGTCGTATTTCATTGTGTTTCTCCTTTGTATGCGCTTGCTCAGCCGGGAATACCGGCTGCAAAAATACCACGAAAAACAGCGGCCGCACAGCCGCCGAACAGAATTATTATAACAGCCTTCCCTCCCTTTGTCAATCCGCGGCCGCCCGTGTCGAAGGGAATTCTGTGTTTTCCACAACGGCGAATTGGTAATATTGTCTAATTTTCCGTCTTGAACAGCAGATATATTTATGCTATCTTATAAATACAAAGAGGTGATACCGATGTACAGGTAAATCCTTGAAGGCTCTGAATCAGAACGGAGCCAATGCAGGCGGGCAGGGAGGTCCCCGGCGATTCCGACTTATAAGCGCGTCTCGCGGAAGAGACAGACAGAGAATGGATAAGGTATCGGAACAGAAAAACGGATCGCATACGCCCGTCAATCCGCAGAAAGAGAGGTTAACCAACAGATGTTAGATAATAAGAGCGAGCAGAAATGACCCTTGGCTGCAAAAAAACGTGCTGATCACAAGGCATGGCAGTCAAGGGTCATTTCATTTCTTTCCGCGCCCGGCCGGGGCGCTTTTTTGCCGCCCGGATTGACAATTCCGGCGAAAACGTGGTATCATATTTTTATCCGGAATGTCACACAGGAGTGCCTATGCAGATACAAACGAAAAATTTTGCCGGACTGACCGGGAATCAACTGAAGCTTCTGGCCCTGATCGCCATGACCTGCGACCATGTGGGATTGCAGCTGCTGCCCCAATTTATCATTCTGCGGATCATCGGGCGGCTGGCCGCGCCGCTTTTTGCTTACATGATCGCCGAGGGCTGCCGCTATACCCATGACCGGGGACGGTATCTGGGGAGACTTCTGGGCATGGCCGCGCTGTGCCAGATCGCCTATTTTGCCGCCATGCGCTCACTCTACCAGTGCATTTTCGTGACCTTTTCCCTTTCTGTCTGTCTGATATACGCACTGGATAACGCCGTCCGCCGCCGGACTCCCGTGTCGGTGCTGTCGGCTGCTGCCGCTGTTGCCGCCGTGGTTTTCGTCACCGAGGGCTTGCCCCGGATTCTGATTCACACGGATTTCGACGTGGATTATGGCCTTTGGGGCGTGATGCTGCCGGTTTTGGTGTATTTTGGCAGGGGAAAATGGGGAAAACTGGCGCTGTTCGCCGTCGGTGTCGGCCTGCTGGGTCTGCATTACGGCGGGGCGCAGTGGTGGGGGCTTCTAAGCGTTCCCCTTCTGGCGCTGTACAACGGGAAAAAAGGCACATGGAATATCGGCCCGCTGTTTTACTGGTATTACCCCGCCCATTTGGTCGTGATTTACGGCCTGAGCCTGCTTCTGACACACGCCGCCGGATAACGTATCGACCGGGGAACCATCCCCGATATATAAGGAGGAAATGATATGCGTAAAGATTTTGGTTCCAAGCCCATGCTGTACCCCATGCCGGTGCTGATCATTGGCACCTACGGCGAGGACGGCACGCCCAACGCCATGAACGCCGCATGGGGCGGCATCGTGGACACGAATCTCATCGGCATCTGTCTTGCGGACCACAAGACCACCCGGAACATCTTCGCCCGGAAAGCCTTCACCGTCTCCATGGCGGACGCGGAAAACATGGTGGCTGCGGACTACGTGGGCATCGTGTCCGGCGATAAGGTTCCCGATAAGGTCGCCCGTGCAGGCTGGCACACCAGCAAGAGCCATCTCGTGGACGCTCCCATCATCGACGAACTGCCCATGACGCTGGAATGTTCCTTCGTCAGCTACGACGAGGGCACCGGGCTGCTCATTGGCCGGATCGAAAACGTCAGCGCCGAGGAATCCATTCTCACCGACGGCAAGATCGACCTGAATAAGTTCCACCCCATCACCTTCGACCCCTGCGGCCACGGCTACTATCCCCTGGGCAAAAAGCTGGGCGACGCATTCCAGGAAGGCAAAAAGCTGAAATAATTTCGAGGGCATGACGACCCCCACGCAAACACAAAGCCCTCTCAGTCACCTGCGGTGACAGCTCTCCCGGAGGGAGAGCCAAGTTGACACGAGAAATGGATCGTATCGGTACCGATACGATCCATTCGCCGTTTTTCATCAATATTTCCGCCATGTCGAGGGCATCAGCAGAATCAGCATGGGGAACAGCTCAAGCCGCCCGAACAGCATATCCGCCGTCAGGACGATCTTCGCCAGCGGCGAAAAGGCCGCGAAGCAGCCCGTGGGGCCGACCAGCCCCAGGCCGGGGCCGATGTTGTTCAGCGTCGCCAACACGGCGGTGAAAGTGGTGACAAAATCCAGATTGTCCAGCGCCACCAGCAGCACGGACACCAGCGTCACCAGAAAATACAGGGTCATGTAGCTCTGAACGCCCTGCACCGTCTCCCGGCTGACGGGCTTTCCGTCCACCGTCAGCACCCGCACGGAGCGGGGATGGAGCAGCTTGCGCAGCTCCGAGCCGAGGGCTTTGCACAAAATCACCAGCCGGGAAACCTTCACGCCGCCGCCGGTAGACCCCGCACAGGCACCCACGATCATCAGCAGCACCAGAATACACCGGCTGAGCTGGGGCCACAGGTCAAAATCCGTTGTGCTGAAGCCCGTGGTGGTAATGACGGACGAGACGGCGAAAAAAGCGTGGTGGAACGCGTCAAACGCCGTGGGGAACATCCCCAGAATGTTAAGGGTAATAATCAGCGTGCTCCCGGCGATGATGGCAAAATACGCCCGCACCTCGGTATTCCGCCATGCCATGGCATATTTTTTCATCAGCAGGAAAAAGTAAACGTTGAAGTTCACGCCGAACAGCGCCATGAACACGGAGACCACGCCCTGAAGGTAGTAGCTGTCATAATAGCCCATGGAGCTGTTCTTGATGCCGAAGCCGCCGGTGCCGGCGGTGCCGAAGGCGGTACACAGGCTGTCAAACAGGGGCATTCCCCCGATAAGCAGCAGCACCACCTCCACCGCCGTCATGACGATGTAAATGCCGTAGAGAATTGCGGCGGACTTGCGCATGTTCGGCACCATCTTGCTCACGGTGGGGCCGGGGCTTTCCGCCCGGAGCAGGTGGTTGGCCTGGCCGCCCATATTCACCAGCGACAGCATGAACACCAGAATGCCCATGCCCCCCAACCAGTGGGTGAAGCTGCGCCAGAAGAGCATCCCGTTGTCCAGCGCCTCCACATCGGTCAGGATGCTGGCGCCGGTGGTGGTAAAGCCGGAAACCGTCTCAAACACGGCGTCTAAGTAGCTGGGGATCTGCCCGGACAGGGTAAAGGGCGCCGCGCCGATCAGGGAAATGACCACCCATGCCAGCGCCGTAAAGACGAATCCTTCCCGGGCGTACATGTCCCGCTTGGCGGGCTTGAACCGGGTCAGCAGGAAGCCAAGCAGTCCCGCCGCGATCATGGTGTACAAAAAGTAAATGCCGGAGCTTTCCCCGTAGATCACGGCGACCGCCAGCGGCAGCACCAGAAACGCCGCCACGATCAGCAGGATCATGCCGAAAAGATAGCGAAGCAAGGGATAATTCATGTCCGTTCCCCCTTACCGCCGGGTGGTGAAGATATCGTTGAGGCTTCTCAGTCCGCTGTGGGCTGCGACCACGATCACGCTGTCCCCCACCTCGATGGTGTCGCTGCCGCGGGGGGTAATGGTCTTGCCGCCCCGGGAGATGCAGCCGATCAGCAGGCCGTCCTTCAGGTGCAGATCCTGCAATGGGATGCCGCAGAAATCGGCGCTGGCCGTGACCCGGAACTCCATCGCTTCGACCTTATTGCTGACGATCTTGCACAGCGTCTCCATGCTGGCATAAGCGTCGGAATTCTGCATGGCCCGGACGTAGCGCACCACGTTGTCCGCACAGATATTCCGGGGATAGAACACGGAATCCAGAGACAGGCTGGCCACCAGCGGCTCATAGGAGCTGCGGTTGACCTTGGTAATGACCTTGGCGCGGGTCGTCCTCCCGGCAAACAGGGAAATGATGATGTTTTCTTCGTCAATGCCCGTCAGCGCCGCAATGGCATCCATGTGCTCGATGCCTTCCTCCTGTAACAGGCGCTGATCCGTACCGTCGCCGTGGAGGATCGTCGCCTCCGGCAGAAGCTGGCTCAGCTCCTCGCAGCGCTTCGCGTCCGATTCGATGATCTTCACGTCCATGCCGGTCGCCAGCAGCTGCCGGGCAAGATAATAGCCCATCCGTCCGCCGCCGATCAGCATGACCTGCCGCACCCGGGTCTTCGCCACGCCGACCTGCCGGAAAAACCGCTGCGCCTCCTGCGGACTTGCCACCACGGAGATCCGATCCCCGGCCTTCAGCTGGAACTCACCGGAGGGGATAATAACGTCCCGCTCGCCCCGCTCCACCGCACAGATCAGCACGTTGGCCCGGAACTTTCCGATGTCCTTCAGCGCCATGCCGTCCAGCGGGGAACCCGCCGTCACGCCGGTTTTGAGAATTTCCACATGACCTCTGGCAAAGGTGTCGATCTTGATGGCCGAGGGGAACCGCAGTACCCGGGCCATTTCCGTGGCGCAGGCTTCCTCGGGGTTGATGGCCATGCTGAGCCCCAGATCGTCCTTGATGAGGTTCAGTTCCTCCACGTACATGGGGTTGCGCACCCGGGCGATGGTGTGCCGCGCGCCCAGCTTCTTGCCGATGAGGCAGCACAGCAGGTTCAGCTCGTCCGCGCCGGTACAGGCAATGACGAGGTCTGCCTGATCCGCTCCTGCCTCCAGCTGAACCTCCCGGGAAGCGCCGTCGCCCTCCACGACCATCACGTCCAGCTCGTTGTTGGACTGATCCAGCCTGACCCCGGAGCGGTCCACCAGCGTCACTTCATGCTTTTCCTTCGACAGCTGCTCAGCAAGGACACTGCCGATTTTTCCGTCGCCGATAATCATGATTTTCATAAATATCACCCACGTCTTTATCCATTTTGCCTTACTATATCACAAATCCCGATTGAATGCAACCGCGCGGGAAAATCTGTGCAGAATCTGAAGGGGGTGTCAATAAAATCTGTCATTTTCTGTATTTCCTTCCGGAAATTCACGCTAATACTCCAAAAAATATTGGCAAAGCTATGGTTGCGGAACAAAACCGCGAGAAAGCAAAAAGGAGAGAAAACGGTATGAAGAGCAACAATCAGATCAACATTCCCCAGGCTCGGGAAGCGATGGACAAGTTTAAGATGCAGGCTGCCAGCGAGGTTGGCGTGAACCTGACCAACGGTTACAACGGTCACCTGACCTCCCGCGAAGCCGGCTCCGTCGGCGGCCAGATGGTCAAGAAGATGTGGCCCGTACGAAGTGCGAGTTATCCCCGTCCGGCTCGTACCGCAATTGGGCATGAAGTCAATGTGCAGTACATAGCTTCGGTGACGATTTAGGAGGAATATGTGAACGGCACGCCGGAGCATCGGTTGAGGGACTAAGGCAAATAAATATGGCACAGCCCACCAGTCTGCAAGGATTGGTGGGCTGTATCTTTTTAATATTATCGTACACACAGGATTTCATCCATGCTTATTGGATACTCAAATTCCAGAGGATTCTAAGTATACGACATTTTCCATTAGCTTTAGCCATGGAGTTATTATGATTTCTTCTGTCTGCGAAATGAATGGAAGAATGTCCATCATGTCCTTCGGCTTTCTTTCGCTTAGTTCCTGCATTGTTTCCAAATCTGTAATAGCTGCATCCGCCCTCTTCAAATGTCCCAGGTAATCCAGCGGATAGTCTTTTATGATTCGGGCCGCCCTTGGAAGATCAACATACAGACAGGCCATAAAGCGAAAGAGCTTCCGCGTGTTCGCGCATATTTGAGCGATATTTTCTTTGGAAACATCCGAGTTGGTCACTACAGTTAAGCACAGCTTTTGGGTCTGCTGACAAATCTGATAATGTTCATTGAGAGATTCCCATTCTTCACGACTTGCATTCATTTCATTATTGCGCACATTTGCCAGTATATAAAATACAATCCCCGTAATGCACCCTGCACAGATGCTTGTCAGCAAGGCAGATACTGCAGGTAACGAGCAGAACAGGCAAATCGATAAAACTCCAGACACAATCGTAATAATAGAAATATAAAGGATCATGCGATAATGGGGATACCTTTTGCATTGTACACACATATTCTTGATTTTGTCAGTTAGAAGATGCCGTTCTTTTTTTGCCAAAACTTTTTCCTCCTGCATTCTAATGAATCCACGCGAGGTGCTTTCTTCGTCACTTTACGATTTCAGCTTATACGTCCGGTTCCGATTTCCGCCCTCCGCCACGACCACGCCTTCCGAAATCAGCTCAGACAGCAGCTTCTTCACGCGCGTGCTTTTTACATCGAGAAGCTCCGCAATATCCGCACTTTTTGCCGAGGCATGGTCCGTTAGGTACAGAATAATTTCATTTTTCTGCTTGACAGTTTTTATCGTCTCTTTTTTATCGTCTCTTTTTATCGTCTCTTTTTTATCGCCTCTTTTTTGCAGTGATAAACAAAGCACCGTTCGATCCGGCTCCGCGGATTCCGCAATGACGGGTTCTTCCCACCCCTGCTCTCGCCAAACCCGGAAAATATTGGGGATGCCGCTTCCGGCCCGTTCACCAATATCGATCAGGTTAAACATTTTCAGCATGGTTCCGTTTCTGGGATCAGACACGCCGCCGCTTTTCGCCGCGTCAATTTCAATACGGAAGCTGCCCGGATTGGACATGGTAATTTGATTCTTTCGCTTGATAATCACAAGTCCCTGCCGTCCATAATAATCCGCATTGACCAGGCAATTCGCCAGTGCCTCCCGGAGTGCCTGATGAACAGCCGTATCGTCCACCCGAACGCCGCCCTCCATTTTGAACGGCACCTTGATGTCTTGCGTCAGTTTGTTATACACCCGGAAATAGAAATCGTACACATTGCCGCTCCAATCTCCGGAAGAGGAAATAATTCGGTCTGTCCACCGAGTATCGGAATCGTATTGTTCCTGATAATCCAGGAAATACGTATTAAACTCCCGCACAATATCGTACTCGTTTCCGAACATCAGAAGCCCCGCAGAGGTGGGATGCTTTTTACCGTCAGAGCCAATCCCAACCGCACCCAATTTCATCAGGAAATCCTCATCCTCCAAGGCTTCCCAGACGTGGCCAGGGCGGGACAGGCGCATTCTTTGCCGGTAGCTGCGGATGCTTTCGCTGTTGAATACGGCCATGTCCATTTCGTTCAGCACCAGCATATCCTGGGTCTTCACGGAAGCATCCCGGACCATGGCCTGAAATTCTTCCTTGGTGCAGCGGTAATCACCTTCCCCATTCCGGCGATAGGTGCATAGCGGATTTCCGTCTACATAGACAGGTCGGTATGAACGCTCAGCACGAGGGACGTTAATGACTACGATATGGTTACCATCCACATCTTGAACAAAAACATCTTTGGAAGAAAGCACATTTACGCTGGTCTTGTTTGGGTTGTTGGCAATGTTCCAGAATTCTTTTATGAGCTTGTCCGGGTCAGGCAAGTCGATTGCATGAAAGGATTTATCCGGCATTTCTTCCACGCCCAGCAAAATGATTCCACCGTAGGTATTTGCAAAGGCAGAATATGTCTCCCAAATGCTCCTGGGTAGACCGCCCAGTGCTTTCTTCGCCTCAATACGGTTGTTCTCCCGGTACTGCTCTAATTTGGAAAAGTCAATCATAGTTGTCCCCCTTTGGTCTTCCACAGGAATCTGTTCTCTGTCCAAAATCGTTTTTCTAATTAACCATATCATACCATATAGCGGCATCCGTATGCAATGGATTTTTCAAATATAGCAAATTCGGTCAGCGTCGAAAAAGGTTTTGTTTTGGGCCAACAGAGAAGCATTTTACAAATGCGCAGCCAGAACAAAGTTCTGATCTTGGGGCTTGGGGATTTTGCCCCAACAAGCAAATTGCGTCCGGGTAGCACCCGGACACTGCTTGCCGGTTTGAAATTGCTATATAAAATGCGCCCGTTCATTGCACAATAAACATTATTTCAGATGATCTATCCAAGAAAATGTGAATGTACGTTTCGGAAAAATTCCCGAAATCAGGAAGAATCTCTTGCGTGTGTAGTCTAATAGCAGTATAATAAAAGCGAAAAAATCCCCCAATATTGCCGTGGCGTACAGCAGGCTGCTTAAAAGCACTCTTCGCTTACTAGATGAATGCTCCGTACCAATATTGTGACATTGTTGAAATCAGTCACAAATTATTTTATCCTTTTGCAATGGAGTGAACTTTGTATGGCAAGTAGTAACAACAACGTTGTCATTAGTAAAGCAAGCCCTCATACAATCAAGAAATTTGAACTGATTGAAGCTTACATAAAGACTTGGGCTCAAAAGCTCATGCTGAACAGCTATTGCGATGGCATAATTTATATTGATTGTATGTGTAACAGTGGGGCCTATACCGATCACGATGGTGCTCCTGTAAAAGGTTCGGCAGTAAGAGTTGCTGAGGTATTACGGGATGTAGCTGGGCAATATAAGAAAAAGGTATTTCTTTATCTCAACGATAATAATGAAGATAAAATCAATGAGTTGAAGAAGCATCTCCCTGGTGAGAAAGATAATTTTAGAATTGTAACATCTGTAAAGGATGCAAATATTTTTTTGAAAGAAATTGGTCCCAAGTTAGATAATAGGCGCTACCACTATCATTTCTTTCTCCTATACGCCCCCTACGATGCATCCATTGACTGGGCGGCCCTAGCCCCATTTTTCAGGCATTGGGGTGAAGTGCTTATCAACCATATGGTTTCCGATCCTATTCGAGCCTTGAGTCAGGTGAAGTCGGATAGGGCAAAGCAAAAATATATGGACACATATCTGATAGATGATGTCACTAAATTGATTCCGTTTGGCAGCGATAAGAACGCCTACGAAAAGCGGCTGGAAACAATTATTAAATATCTTAGAGGCGATAAAAGCAGGAAATACTATATCGCATCCTTTCCGTTTTTTAACACGAATAATGCGCTGGTTTACGATTTGGTTCACTGTACAAGTCATATTGAAGGATTCAAATTGTTCAAGACTACTGCTTGGAACACCTTTGGAAGAAAATCGTCGACAAAGACTACATCTTTTTCTGGTCAAACAGTAATTACCTACTCGGAAGATTCACTGGATATTGAAACTGAAACTGATCAAAATTGTTATTTTGCTGAAGATATCGCAAAATATATTCAAAAACATTTTAATGGGCAGCAAGATGTGAAGTATTCGGATATATGGGCACTGCTGGATGAGCACCCTATATTTCCAACTGACGGTTACAAAAATGAAATCAAGCAAATTCTTGTTGCCGATTACGGAGCAACAAAAAAGCAATCGACAATATCGTTTCAGGACAGGAGAAAATAGAAATGGCCGAAGTGGCAGGATATATACAAAGAAAAACCATGTTGTACCGGACTGGTGTAGAATATGGTGATTATACGATTAACTTTGTTCAAGGGTGCGCACATGGGTGTAAATATCCGTGCTATGCGTTTGCAATGAAAAAGCGCTTTGGGCAGGTTAGGGATTATGGCGAATGGTGCAAACCTTATTTGGTATCAAACACATTAGAGCTTCTGGATAAGGAAATTCCAAAGCTGCAAAATAAAATATGTTCCGTTCATCTTTGCTTCTCTACTGACCCTTTTATGTATGGATTTGATGAAATTTGTCAAATGGGTATAGCTGCAATTGCAAAACTAAACGCATCAGGGATTAAATGCACAGTCTTAACCAAAGGACTACTTCCTAGTTGCCTTGCAAATCTTTCAAAAGAAAATGAATATGGCATAACGCTTATTTCATTGGATGAAGACTATAGAGAGCGTATTGAACCGGGCGCTGCTCCATACGCAGATCGTATTGCAGCGTTACGTGTGTTGCACGAAGCTGGCTGCAAAACATGGGTCAGTATGGAGCCATACCCCACGCCAAACCTCATTGAGCAGGACTTGCAAGCAGTTCTTCGCTCAATCTGCTTTGTTGACAAAATTATTTTTGGGAGGACCAACTACAGTAAAGCCGTCAACGCATACCTTCAGCATAATGATTTTTACAACAAAAAGGCACATGAAGTAATTCGTTTTTGCGAAGAAAACGGCATTGCGTACCATATTAAAGAGAAGACGATTACAGAAAGTAAATAACACAGGAGAACAGCACCGAGCTACAATAGCAGACAAATGCGAATATACAGGTGAGAACCGCTCTGATCTGGGAAATCGCCACCCACCTGGTGGGGCTGTCCAATTCCCATGAGTATGGCAAAGTAATCCTGACTATAGTCGTGCCGAAGTGATTTGACGATGCGCTGTATGCCAAAAAGAATTGCAACAAACCGAAAGTGGTCGAATGAGCATTGAAAATGTCTGGCGCTAAACGATTCAATAAGGTCTAAAGGAGCTTGCTTATGAAATCAAATTTTGATTTTCTGAATCGATACTGGCCTGCATTGGCACAGATCGGCGCAACCGCAGAAACCTATGTCTATTCTGATCCCAATGCCTGTATCTATAAACTCGGAATGTTTGCCGAGCGCTTAGTGCAGGAGATCCTTGCCTTTGAGCACGTTGCGGAGCCGGCTGTTGACAACACCCACGCAAATCGAATTCGCATTTTGAAGCGAGCCGGTTTATTGCCGCACGAAATTGACAACACGCTATATGTTCTTCGCAAGACAAGAAACTCGGCAGTACATATAGGTACGGACTCCGTGGACGAAGCAAAGACATTGCTATCCTTGACATACAATCTTGCTGTTTGGTTTATGGAAACCTATGGAGACTGGGGATATATTGCGCCTGAGTTCGTTATGCCGAGCGAGACCACGCACGAAGATCTGGAATCCGTTATTGCCGAGCAGGAAAGAAAAATCGAGGAATTGACGAAGCAACTGGCCGTGGTCAAGACCGCCGCTTCGGGCAAAACGCAGAAGGAGCGCGCAAGACGGTCAGAATCTGTCTCCGCTATGATGAATTGGAATGAGGCGCAGACCAGATGCTTGATTGACGAGCAGCTTCGTCTTTCTGGTTGGGAAGCTGATACGCAGAACCTGCGCTACAGCAAAGGAACGCGTCCTGTAAAGGGGAGAAATATTGCCATCAGCGAATGGCCTACCAATTCGGCCTTTTACAAAAACGGGTATGCGGATTATGCATTCTTCGTTGGCGAGAAGCTCGTAGCATTGATGGATGCAAAAAAGATGTCGGAAGATGTGGCATCTACCATCGATGTGCAGGTAAAGGACTATGCTGCACATATTAAGCCGGAGGATATTCCACATACGGTTGGAAACTGGAATGGTTATCAGGTCCCCTTCCTCTTTGCTTCAAATGGCAGGGCATATTTAGAGCAGCTGCGGACGAAGTCTGGTATTTGGTTTTTGGATGTCCGGGAACAGGAAAATCAACCGTATCCTATTCGGAACTGGTTTAGCCCAAGTGACCTGATGGAAAAACTTGGTCAGAATACAGCGGCGGCCAATCAAGCGCTGGCTGCGGCAGATAATTCGTTTATGACAGATCCTAATGGGTTGAATCTGCGTGACTACCAGATCAAGGCCATTGATAAGGCAACGGAGGCAATCGTTGACGGCAAGAGAACGGCCTTGCTTGCAATGGCCACCGGAACGGGCAAAACCCGTACTGTTCTGGGACTTATCTACAAGATGCTGGAATCCAAGCGTTTCCGTCGTATTCTTTTCCTTGTGGATCGAGTGTCCCTCGGTGAGCAGGCAATGGACACCTTCAAAGATGTCAAGCTGAAGGAACTGCTGACGCTGGACAAAATATATGAGATCAAAGCGATCGATGACAACATCATCAATCTGGAAACCAAGGTCAGCATTTCGACGGTGCAGGGGCTTTTGAAACGCACGATTCTGGCAGAAGAACCGGATTTGATGCCCGGTGCATTTGATTTGATTATTGTGGACGAAGCCCACCGAGGCTATATTCTTGACCGTGAAATGACGGAAGAAGAAATCCTCTACGATAATCAAGATGATTATATGAGCAAATACAAGCAGGTTATCGAGTATTTCGATGCGGTGAAAGTTGCCTTGACTGCTACGCCCGCCCTGCACACGACCGAGATTTTCGGGGAGCCGGTCTATACCTACAGCTACCGTGAGGCGGTTATCGATGGCTGGCTGGTGGATCACGACCCTCCGTATCTGATTAATACGGATTTCATTGAAAATGACGCACAGTTCAAGAAGGGTGAAACCTTGGCGCAATATGACCCCAACACCAATGAACTTTTGAACAGTGCAGTTTTGGACGATGAAATGGATTTCGATGTGTCGGAGTTCAACCGCAAAATTGTTCTGCCGGATCATACCCGCAAGGTGCTGGAAGAAGTTTCGACCTACCTGAATCCGGAAAGTGGAGAAAAGACGCTGATTTTTGCGGTGAATGATGCACACGCTGACCGTATTGTAGATACGCTCCGAGAGATTTACAAGCCCTATGGCATTTCCAATGATGCCATTATGAAAATCACGGGCAAAACTGCCGGCGGCAACAAAAAGAAGATTTTGCAGGTGATCAAGCAGTTCAAGAACAATCAGTACCCCAACATTGCCGTAACAGTCGACCTGCTGACTACCGGAATCGATGTGCCGGCCATTTGTAATTTGGTGTTTATGCGCAAGATCAACAGCCGGATCCTCTTTGAGCAGATGCTGGGACGCGCTACTCGCCTTTGCCCGGAAATCGGAAAGACGCACTTTAATATCTTCGATGCAGTTCGCGTGTACGAGGACTTGGACGACACTTCCAATATGAAGTCAGTCTCCGTCAGCAAATCAATGGCTGAATTGTTGGAGGATTTGTTCCGTCCGGGTGAGGTCAGCAAGCAGCCTGTCAAAGATCGCATTTTGGCAAGATTGCAGCGTAAGAGCAACAATCTGACCGATGAGCAAAAGTATGATGTATCCGAGCGTTTAGGCGGAAAAACAATTCGGGAATATGCGAAGGAATTGAAAAGCTGTACAGAGGAAGCTTTTGTGCGACGCTGCCGGGAGGATAAGGATTTCCTGCTTTGGTTTGACAACCTGAAGGGCAAAAAGCGCGGACATTACTATTCCGAAAAGGAAGATACTCTTTTGGAAACGACCCGCGGCTATGGTGACACGGAAAAACCGCAGGATTATCTGGACTCTTTTGTGGCCTATGTTAATGAGAACAAAGACTGTATCGAAGCGATCCGCATAGCCTGCACCCGCCCCAGCGATATGACCCGGGCGCAGCTTCGGGAGTTAAAGCTGGAACTGGATAAGGAGAATTTCACCGAGAGCAGCTTGAATGAAGCGGCCAGTGCGGTGAGCAATGAACGGATCGTGGCAGACATTATCGCCTTTGTTCGTCGGGCTGTACTTAAAACGCCGCTGGTGAACCACGATGACCGCGTGAAAATGGCCTTTTCCAAACTGATTTCGGCGCATCACTTTAACAAAATGCAGCTGGATCTGCTGGAAAAGATCAAGGTATATATGCTTCACGAGAGCATCCTCAATACCGAGACCTTTGAGGCACCGGCATTCAAGATGGATGGCGGTTTCGCACGCTTTAATAAGAAGTTTGGCGGGCAGCTTGCGGAAATCATCCGCGAGATCAACACTTATATTTACGAAGGAGCAGCTTAAATGAGCACGCAAGATATTGTACAGAAACTTTGGAACCTCTGCAATGTGCTGCGGGATGACGGTATTACTTATCACCAGTATGTGACAGAGCTGACCTACATTCTGTTTTTAAAAATGGCCAATGAGACCGGTGCAGATAAGGATATTCCCGAAGCATATCGTTGGGGCTCTCTGACCAGCCGTTCCGGCATTGACCTGAAAAAGCACTACTATACGCTGCTCAGCAAGCTGGGCGAAGAATCCGTTGGCCGCGTGGCGCAGATTTACGCCAACGCATCCTCCAGCATCGAGGAGCCGAAAAACCTCGAAAAAATCATCACGGAGATTGATAAGCTGGACTGGTATGAGGCCAAAGAGGAAGGCCTGGGCGACCTGTATGAAGGACTCTTAGAGAAGAACGCCAACGAGAAGAAGTCCGGTGCCGGTCAGTACTTCACCCCTCGTGTGCTGATCGATGTGATGACGGAGCTCATCAAACCTCAGCTGGGCGACCAGTGCTTTGACCCGGCCTGCGGTACTTTTGGCTTTATGATTGCAGCCAACCGCTATGTCAATGCGCATAACGACATGTATGCGCTCTCTGACCGTCAGGCAGATTTCCAGCAGAACAAAGCGTTCAACGGTGTAGAGCTGGTGCACGAAACCCATCGCTTGGCATTGATGAACGCCTATCTGCACAATATGAATGCTAACATCACATTGGGGGATTCCCTCGCACAAAGCGCCAAGGGATTGAAAGATTTTGATGTTATTCTGACCAATCCGCCCTTTGGCACGAAAAAGGGCGGCGAGCGTGCGACCCGAGATGATATTTCTTTTCAGACCTCCAACAAGCAGCTGAACTTCTTGCAGGTGATCTATCGCAGCCTGAAGGCGGACGGCAAGGCCCGCTGCGCTGTGGTGCTGCCGGATAATGTGTTGTTTGCTGCCGGTGACGGTGCCAGCGTGCGCCGGGAACTGATGAATTTCTGCAATCTGCATACCATTCTGCGCTTGCCTACCGGCATTTTCTATGCACAGGGCGTTAAGACCAATGTGCTGTTCTTTACCCGCGGGACAACCGAGCAGGATAACACCACCGAGGTTGCATTCTACGATATGCGCACCAATATGGACAGCTTTGGCAAGACCCGGCAGCTGCGTAAGAGTGACTTTGATGAATTCGTGGCAGGATACAAAGGCCCATCCAAGCGCACCGGCGAGCGCTGGAGTAAATTCAAACGTGAGGAGATTGCCAAGAACCCGGACGATAGTCTTGACCTTGGCTTGATCCGCGACGACTCCATCGTGGATTATGACGATCTTCCTGACCCTGTAGAAAGCGGCGAGGAAGCGATTGCAAATTTGGAGGAAGCGGTCGATCTGCTGAAAAGTGTTGTGCGTGAGCTTCGTGCTCTGACGGAGGAAAAGTGATGGCAAGAGCAAAAAAAGAAGCCGCCCTCACGCCCGAAGAGCGTTTGCAGGCAGCTTTAGTGCCGGATTGGGAGTGGCCATATAAATTGCCGGAGAATTGGTGTTGGACAAGAATAACGGTCATCACTGATATCCTTAATGGGTTTGCTTTTAAAAGTCAACACTATTCATCTGCCGGAATTCGGATCATTCGTATAACAAATGTACAGGACGGTTTTATTCAAGACAAGAAGCCTGTTTATTATCCACTTGAGAGCCAAAAAGAAATCACCCCATTTATGTTGAAAGATGATGATTTTCTTATGTCACTTACAGGGAATGTTGGACGAGTAGCTATTATAGATGCTTCATTCCTTCCGGCAGCATTAAATCAGCGGGTTGCGTGTCTTCGTATAAAGTCAGAAGATAGTGTGCGAAAAGAGTATATATTCTATTTTTGCCTGCAAAAGCAATTTGTATCAGATTGCATAAAATCGGCCAAGGGTTCTGCACAACTCAATATGAGTACGGAATGGTTGAAGGAATATCCAATTCCATTACCTCCGCTCGCCGAGCAGCAGCGCATTGTTGACCGCATTGAAAGCCTGTTTGCCAATCTGGATGAGGCCAAGGAAAAGGCACAGGCTGTGTTGGATAGCTTTGAAACCCGTAAAGCTGCTATTCTGCATAAAGCCTTCACCGGTGAACTGACTGCGAAATGGCGGGAGGAGCACGGCGTGGGGATGGAGAGTTGGGAAAAAAAGAGTGTGGGTGAGCTGTGTATTTCATTAAAATACGGCACTGCAAAGAAGTCTGATGCATCTGGCAATGTGGTTGTACTTCGGATGGGCAATTTGCAGCAAGGTGAAATCGACTGGTCAGACTTGGCTTATTCGAATGATCCAGACGATATAGAAAAGTATAAGCTTTTCCCCGGAGATGTTCTTTTCAACCGAACAAATAGTGCAGCGCTTGTTGGGAAAACAGCAATCTATCGTGGTGAGCATCCAGCCATTTACGCAGGTTACCTTATTAAACTGGACTATGATCACGATAAAATAATAGGTGACTATTTGAACTATGCATTGAACACTCTTGATGCGAAAAAATACTGTAATTCGGTTAAAACGGATGGAGTGAACCAATCTAATATCAATGCAAAAAAGATTGGAGCCTATTCGTTTAATGTTCCCAGTATCCCTGAGCAGGAAAAGATAGTATCTGTAATACAGAAGTTGCTATCGAAAGAACAGCAGGCCAAAGAAGCCGCTGAAGCGGTCCTTGACCAGATTGATCTGATGAAAAAATCCATTCTCGCCCGTGCTTTTCGTGGTGAACTGGGTACGAATGATCCGAACGAGGAGAGCGCGGTGGAATTGCTGAAAAAAGTATTCCAAAAGGAATAACAAGTGTTATTTAAGAGGTAACTACTTGCAGACAATGGTATAACTTAAAGATATATGTTGAGGGTGTTGTGTCATGAGTAGTTTGTTTATTGCTGGAAACGGGTTCGATATTGCCCACGGTATACCTACCCAATACAGTAGATTTAGGTCATTTATCATTCAAAAGTATCCCGAAGCGTTAGAATTGCGAGACCAAGTAGTTTATTTGGAGGACTTTGAAAGCATTGACCCAAATGAATTTGCCGCAGAGATTTTACTAAACACGATGGATAAGGTAGCTGATGAAAACTGGTGTAATTTTGAAGAAGCTTTGGCCTATATCAATTTTGACAATAAATTTCCATTGCCAAATCACAAAGAAGATGAAACAGACGAAGAAGATCAAATGTTGATGCAGGAATATTTGCTGTATATGAGCGTGCTCGCAAGTGGCTTTATTAACTGCTCAAAAATTTGGCAGGATTTCTTTAGATTATGGATAAAAGAAGTACAGCATACGATAGATGAGGGGAATTATCGGCCTAAAAGGAGCTTGCTTAGCCTCTTTTCAGATTCGCAAATGCAGTTCTTTACTTTTAATTACACAAAGACTTTACAGACATTATATGGAGTAAAGAAAGTAATTCATATCCATAATCGTGCTGGCCAAAAGTTAATTTTTGGGCATGCAAAAAGTGATGAAGGCGGGCTATATCAAACCATGGATTATGAAAATGGGCCCAATATACATTCTTCGTTCTTGGACGATATGGTATTGTCGTTCAAAAAAGATACCGCATCGCCAATGAAAAAATACGCCGATTTCTTTAGAAGCCTTAATTCTAATGTTGATAAAGTGTATTCTTATGGCTTTAGTTATGGGCGGGTTGATAGTGTTTACATTAAAGAAATAATTAGCCATATTTCTAAAAACGCAATATGGTTCTTTACTGAGTATGAAACATACGACCACGAAGCCTTACGAATTAAGAAGATTAAATTGCGTAGATATGGCTTTAAGGGAACTTTTGGCACGTTTGAGGGATGACTATTTCTACATATTTAATTAAAGAGCAAGGCAGGAGAAAAATGAGAATAAAAAAGATATCAATTGGAAGATATAAGAACTTGCACGATTTTGAATGCGAGTTTTCAGATTCTAACATTTCAGCTTTTATTGGAAATAACGGTTCCGGCAAGTCAAATCTTCTTGAAGTAATTACAAAAGCTTTTAGTAACGCAAAAAATTTCGCAGCAGGCAAAAATTTGCCCTTTTCACTCGAGCCGGTACTTACCTGCGTTATCGAATACGAATTGCACGGAACTGACTATGTATTGCGGTACAATTATAATGCAGATGACATTTTAGCCAAACTTGCTAAAGAGCCTTCTGTTCCAATAAGGGACGAAATTTCTGTGTGCTGCGGTGAAAAAATACTTACCAAAAAAGAAATTGATGCTGCATTGCCTGATTCAATTCTTTTGTATTATGCTGGCGAAACGCTTCGCCAAAAAGGGAATGCAGAGAGTACCTATGATCGCTTTTACGAAGAAAAGCTGAAACGAGCCAATTCTTCCGCTTTGCCAGCATTGTACTTTATGGACTACTATTCAATAGGCGATCTGCCCCTACTTCTGCTAACCGCAGCTGTATACAAAGGTAGTTACTATGAAAAGTTTTTGTCATTTGTAAACTGTTCAGAAATCTCCTCTAAGTTCAGTTTTATTCTAAAAAATCCAGGAAAAGGGAAAGGAACAGCTGATACCTATTGGAATGCAACCGGATTTGTAAAATATTTTTTAGATTGTGCAAGGAGATTTGTAACAGGTACACGTGATCAAAGTGAATCACAATATTTTATGTTTTTTGACGCCCCTGAAAAGTTCCGCGCAATCTCAACAAATGAATTTGACCTATTCGCCAAGTTAAAAGCTTTAAGACATTATGGCTACTTAGAACATATTGGTATCGAACTGGTGAAAAATGACGGCACAACCTTTTCCTCTCTTCGTCTGAGCGAAGGCGAAAAGCAGCTTGGGCTGCTGATACTGCTGTCATCGTTCACTGCACAACATGAATGCTTATATCTTTTCGATGAGTTTGATGCATATCTACACCTAAATTGGCAAAGACAATTTGCAAACAACATTGCAAACACCGGCGTTACTGGTCATATTCTATTCACCACGCATTCTCCAGCCTCAATTTCGCAAGTTACAATGGATAACCTATTCATAATGAAAAACGGAAAAGCAATTTATCCCGAAAGTGAAACATACAACAGAGCCCTAAACGAAATAATGTTTGAGCAAATGGATGTAACCATGCACTCACCTGAAATCGAAAAATTATATGAGCACTTTAAACAGTGTATTGCAAATCGAGACAAGGAAGCAGCAGAAAAGATTCAGCAGCAACTTGTTGATATTCTAAATCCCAAAGATCCATTGCTGCTGAAGTTAAGAATGACGCTCAGGAGATTATAATAATATGCGGCATATTAATAAAACAGTACCGCCTGAAGAGTTCATAGATTATTGCAAAACGCCCGGTGTTTCCTATGAGGGGCTGAGCGGAGAACCAAAAAGGAAACTGCGTAGGCGGTTGATAGAGGATCAAGGGTACATCTGTTGCTACTGCGGTATGGAAATATTCGATGACGAGCACACAAAAATAGAACACGTTCAATGTCAAAAAAAACATACCGATCTTGTCTTATGTTTTGATAATATGCTTGCTTCTTGTGACGGTGGAGATAGTGACAGAGCGGCCTACAGGAAGGCCAAAAATTCACATCAAACGATAGAGGAACATCAGCAACACTGTGATGCAAAGAAAGGCGAAAAAGATATCCCGGTTTCACCTTTAGATGCGGACATCGAAAGGTTTGTTACATATTTTGAGGATGGATCAGTAGAAGGGTGTGGTGAGGAAGGATGTGCGCTCGTCCAAACACTCGGCCTTAATGCCAAATATTTACAAACGTTGCGCAAAAACGCGATAGAAAGCTATATAGAAAACCAAATTGATGATATAGACACAGAAATTGAGAAGTTACATTCGTTAGTTGATGGTAAATATCAGCCTTTTTGCTTCGTGATTTCTCAATTGCTTTCTTCCTCGATTGAAGATAAAGAACTGTTTGTTACTCATGCTGGTTAATAGATTTTAGAATGGCAGCAGATATATGGCAGAAATCCACTTGTTAATCTACGCCAAGCCACAATTAATCCATACATAGATCACGAATTAGATGAGAGGGATTGGAATGCGGAAATTGTCGATTTGACTCAACATCAAAAATGGAGATTTTCTTCCATTTGTTTTGCTGTTATATATTATGCATAGAAGTCGGGAATATAAATGCTGGAACACTCAAAAGGAAATTCACAAGAGTTTTTTGAAATACCACATCCCAATGTACATATTTCTTATATTTCTCCTCTTCTCACCTCCAAAGCACCACTCCACACCAGACTCCGTCTCCCTCCACCCCATACCGCCACATTCCGCTCCATACATATTCCCCCGCCCCCAAGGGTGTCGTGAAATACGACACCCTTCCACTTTTCCCAAAGAAAAATTATCCATTTGTAAGCGTCAAACCTCCCCACAACTTGCGTAGCAATGCCGTCGCATGAGATA